>JAESFV010000223.1_pt1 | contig 59803 bp, 51 predicted proteins | sample 9269471 | NCBI WGS metagenome assembly JAESFV01 (sample SAMN14502647, study PRJNA617108) | algae metagenome | isolation source: Symplocastrum torsivum CPER-KK1 and co-occurring heterotrophs from... | place: USA: Central Plains Experimental Range, Colorado | collected 2001-01-01
GATCTCTCTGCCGTAGGGAGTGTTGTATCTCCAACTACTTGTGCGACACAAAGGTTAGAGCTAAAGAGTGCATACAAGACACTGCCAACCAACAGCCATTTTTCTAGATAACACCCTTTCATCTCAGGTTCCCTCTGAGGAAGTAGCTAGACTGTATCATTTGACTGCTACATAGTGCTTGGATTGAATTTTAGCCAAGGAGCGGACAATCGCCTCAATTCATCTGAACGCTCAGATGAATTTATCCGAGCGTTTGATTCTGTTCTAATCGGTGATCAGTCAGCTTATCAACTTATCAATCACTCGCAACAAGCTAGGGGTCATTCTCAATAATCACCAATTTTTCCCCTTCTCTATTCTCTAATTTTCCGGTATTAGCCCAAACCAGGATATAGCGACATCACAGCCATTGTGCTACTTCCAGTACCGAGAGTTATCGGTATTAGACACCCTGAATTAACCTGTGATTGATAAGTTTGACAAATTCTTGCTTTTTCCCTTATGTTTTCTCACTCAAGTATTTAATCTGAAAAGCGGCTCAAGTTGTTTTGATGCGATCGCTTTTCGTGTAGGGGTCTAGGGGTGCCCCCTAGCAAGCGACAAGAAATCCTCAAAAATTAACGGAATGCTGGCTTCTTGCTAGGTCACCCTTGAGCAAATGATTAACAACTTTATCGTGGATGACATTGACTGGAGTCCCATTCTTCAGAGCATCCGCTATAAAAGCGGTCAAACTTTACCAACCTATCCAGGTGACCTAAAGGCAGCACTATTAAATCATTCTGGACTGGCTAATCATCCCAAAGGTTCTGAAGCTTACCAAATTGCCGTAGAAATTGCCCGAACCAGTAGCTGTTGCGACCCGGAAATCGTTTACTGGTTCTCTCGCCTCGCCGCTTTGATCAGTTCTCAACAGGAAAAGGAATGATGATTTTTGCGCTTCGTGTCAGTGATGGAGAATCAATCGTGTAACTCCGAACTCTCAACCGTTGGCAACTGACCTGCGAACGCTTCCTTTCAGATGGGCAAACAATTGCATTTGGTCGAGTCGGTTAGCAGCAGCTTCTAACTTCTAGAGCCTTGTATATAGGGAATTGGCAGAGTTGTTCAATCCTGTGTTCCTCAAAGCCGTAGTGTATATTTCGTACACTACGTGCTTTGTCAACTGTAGTGTGCATTTCGTACACTACAACAAAGTTTGTCAAGACAAACAGCGTCGGGTTGTAGTTATAACTCAAAAGCAGTAGTTATAACTACACTAATGTTAAATGGTTGAGGTAGTTGGACACTTCGATGAGGTTGCCGTCTGGGTCATTCAGATAGACTGATATGATAGGTAGTCAGCTTTGACGATTCATTGCTGCAAGACTGGCTCGGTCATCCACTGAACCAGTTGGAGGACAACGCCATTTGGATCTATAACCTGAAAGAACCGTTCACCCCAGGATTCAGTTTCGATCGCCGTTGTAATCGTCACACCTTCAGCTTGCAATCGTGCATATTCACAATCAATATCATCTACCACAAACGCAATCAGCAAACCATCCGCTCGATGACCGCACATGTGAACGGGTTTGAAAGTTGCTAGTCCAGTACAGAGAAAGATCAAGTTAAAACCAACATCCTGCCGAGAAAGTGAGACAAAGCCATCGGCTGACATATCTTCGCTGAAACCAAAATGTTGTTTGACGAATGTAGCCGATGCTGTGACATCATCGACGTTAAGCGAAATTGCTGAAGCCGTGATCTGCATAGATTCTCCTCTGCCTTACAACTAAAACTGACCTATCAACAGATTTAAGATTATGATGCAACCTTAATTCCGAAGGATTGTAAAAAAATGACCTCAATCGGACAGCACGACATGACAGGGATGAAAACCTCGTTGTACCAAATATTCAGTCGGCGTACATTCTGCTAGCTTCCGAAAGTCATGGATGAGATGTGCCTGGTCAAAGTAGCCACAGGTGAAAGCAATATCTAGCCAATCAACCGGCTCTTTGCCAGCTACCAAATAGAGAACTTGCTGCAAGCGTTGAACACGACAATACAGTTTTGGAGTCAGCCCCACGTGATCTCGGAATAGCTGATTGAAATGGCGGGTGCTGAACCCGATTTGATCGGTTACGGTTTTGACTAGAGGAATGGGTGAGCGCCCAAACTCTCGTAAGGCGAAATCAACCACGGGATGACGATTCTCTTTCGGAAAGGCTCTACAACTGGGCAGTTGCACCATCATCAAAAGAAATTGCTCTAATATCAGAAAGCGTTTTTCTGCGGTGGGTGCCTCTATGAGGTCATCGCGCAATTCTGCGGCATGTCCCTTCCATAGTTCATCCAGCGAAATAATCTGATTGTGCAATTCTCCAGCAGGAAGTGACAAGAATGCAGCCTGACCATCAGGTTTGAAATGCGCTCCCACAGAGGAAACCTTTTGCTCGTTGTTGATAATAAAGCCTTCCGAATGGACACCACAAATTCTCATTCCGTTTGTACTGCCTCGCTCTACCCGACTGTGCGGATCGAATAGTGGAATTCGATCCTCATGCAGGTTGATCACCAACTCCATTGAGCCGCTCGGCAACAGACGTGATTGCGTCTTTGGCAGGTTATCACCTTCGCGAATCCAGAGAAATTTTACAAACTGCGAGAGGGGCGCTCTCGGCTGGTATGTCTGGTAAATCATAAAGGTTTTCAGCGAGTTGTCTCTACGGCTTGGGAAAACTCATGTCCTATTAGCAACTACCGTTCTTCTTCGCTTAATCGGACAATGTATTTCTTCTGCATAAAGCACCCTCGCGCTTCACACAACGAAAGCCGCTCTAGAAGAATTTGCCAATCCTTGCCCAGTAATAGTTTCAGCTCTAAAAATGTACCTCACTTGACGGAGAAACGCTATACTATCTCACTTTTGAAGAACTTCGCGAAGTCGTTCGCACCAATAAACTGGATTACCAGCTCATCGGCAAACGAAAAGACGAGCACAAATTATATGAAAAACTAACTCCCCCACGTGTTATCACATCTGATGGTGAAATCATTGCAGGTGAGTACAAACGGGAAAATCTCCCAGCCGAAGCTATTGTAGGTCTACCCGTTTCTTCCGGAGTTATAGAGGGACGGGCACGTGTCATCTTAAACATGGAAGATGCTGATCTCGAAGATGGAGATATATTAGTCACCTCCTTTACTGACCCTAGCTGGACACCATTGTTTGTATCCATAAAAAGCCTAGTCACTGAAGTTGGTGGACTGATGACCCATGGAGCAGTTATCGCACGTGAATATGGCTTACCAGCAGTTGTCGGAGTGGATAAGGCTACCAAACTGATAAAAGATGGGCAACGAATTCGTGTGCATGGAACAGAAGGGTATGTAGAAATCCTCTAACCGAGTAATTGAGGCGCGTGATTACCACCTGGTTTGCTGGTCTGAATGCCTTGATCGCCTCGCTGATTACCTGTCCGAGACTTCAAGACATGGAGCCTTGAAGTGAAGACAACTCAGTTTTGCATCTTTGTGAAGATAAATTTCACCAGTCTACAGAGCCGATAAAGTATAGTACATTTGAACTACTATTAGCTCGAACAGCTAAATTATTTCACGCGCTCGCATTCCGAAATCATTGATTCAAGGAGTAGACCATGAAATTGAACCCCTACCTGATGTTCAATGGACAATTTGGCATACCGTGGATGATTAACTGCGAGCAAGCTACCTGATGAATTAGACGCTACGTCACAGGTAATGGAGACAAACAACACACAACAGGAGTCAACCATGCAGGCTAAACCGCAGAACCAACACCATTGGTTACAGAAGCTCGTTGGCGAGTGGATATACGAAACTGAGGCGACGATGGGAGCGGATCAGCCTCCTGAAAAGGCTACGGGAACCGAGAGTGTGCGCTCACTTGGCGGACTCTGGATTTTAGCCGAAGGACAGGGTGAGATGCCTGGGTGCGGAGCCGCGACCATGATAATGACACTCGGCTATGATCCACACAAGCAGCAGTATGTAGGTACATGGATCGGGTCGATGATGACCCACCTGTGGGTCTATGACGGCAAACTGGATGCAGACGAAAGGGTGTTGACGCTTAATTCGGAAGGACCCGCTATGACTGGCGAAGGAAAGATGGCAAAGTATAGGGACGCGATCGAGTTCAAGAGCGACGATCATCGGGTACTGACCTCGCATATGTTGGGCGATGACGGGCAGTGGCACAAGTTCATGACCGCAAACTATCGCCGGAAGCAGTAGCCTAATGCCAGAGCTGAATGGCGTGGAATGTAGGGAAACCAATGCATATTGAAAAAACTGTGAGGAGTGGTTCCCTTTCAAGGTTCGATTGGCGATGAGATTCGCTCCTTGAGCATCACGACGGACGATGAGGTAGCCTTCTACCGCTAGACCTCATGCCGTAGCGGTTTGGGTGGCAGGAAGAATGCTGTAATTCAAAGTAAATCTCATGAGCGGTGAAATTGATCGGTTCAGTCTCAGTTCTACCTATGTTGTGCTTGAAGACAATGGCGATGCCATTCCCGTTGCGGTAAGCGATCGCTTTTTTGAAGATCTCGAATCCAAATTCGGTGACTTCAAGGGAAAGAGACTCATTTCTCACTTTACCTTTGATAAAGACTGGGAAACCTGGGAAATGCACCCAGCCGGAGAAGAGTTGGTCTGCCTGCTTTCAGGTCAGGTTGATTTGATTCTGGCGCAAGATGGAGTTGAGCATACGGTGCAACTGAGTACGTCAGGGTCGTATGTGCTGGTGCCGCGTGGTACATGGCATACTGCCAAAGTCCATACACCAAGTTCAATGTTGTTTATTACTCCCGGTGAAGGAACTCAAAACCGACCGATTTGATATGTCGTTATGCAAAAACAAACATCACAAAGGTTGTTGTGTAGCTGATGGAGACTCCTCGCTTGATATTTCGAGCGATTGTCGGTCAATCAAATCACTCCTTTGTCACTCACTCCAAGCGATTGTCTAGCCATCTGTTTATATTCATCCAAGCCTGACTTCAGTGCAAATTCTGCAATGGCGATAGGATAAGAAGCAGTCAGTTCAATGACGTGTTCTGCTATCTTCGTCCAAACATGTCCACCCGCCTTGGCGTATGCTGATATCAGCTTATTCAGAGCGTCTTCACCAAAAGTGTGATAATGGGCAACAAAATCGCGGGCTGGGTCAGCGACAGCAGCTTCAGTCCAGTCAATGAAGCCAGTAACCTGTGCTTGGGCATCAATCAAAATATGCCCAGCATGTAAATCACCGTGAGTTAACACTGTTTCTTTCGGCCAAACTTCATCCTTTTGGAGCCAGGATTGCCAACGGTTCCACAACTCCTCACCAACACCAAACTCATTCTTCACCGCATCCATTCTCTGCTGCATCACCACACGGGCTGCTTCAGCGGTTTCAATCGGCAAACCAATTGCTTGTGCTGCTGCAATGCTGACTTGATGGAGAGAGGCAATCCCCTTAGCCAGCGACTGATGAAACTGATTGGGTGGATTCGCTGCATCAATTTCCCACACATAAGCTTTTGCTTGTGAGTCAATTGTGCCTGCTGGCACACCGTTTAATGCCCGGTAAGCAATGAGTTCATCTGTGCAAACAGTCCATCGTGGCACTTCTACACTGAGAAGAGGGGCAATTAGTTCCAGCGTGCGTTTTTCCTTATCCACTGACGTTAGAACATCCGGACGCCGAGGAAGACGCAAAATCCAGCGTTCTCCATTACTGTCCGTTGCTAACACAACTTGAAAATCAAGTCCCGATTCATTAAATTGCAGTGAATCTTCTTGGATAGTTAAATCATGCTTGTGGGCTAGCTCAAGCACTTCTTGTTTTGATTTTGTCTTTTTGATCATGTCTTTTTACCACTATGCATCAAGAATGCTAGATGCTGCCGCACAACACCTCAAATGGTTCAGCATGTTGTGAACTCCTAGTTAGCGATCTTTCTGGGATTGGAGCGTTCGCCATTCATATACATTTGCTTCGGAATTGGTGAGCGCACTGCTCCATCCATTGGGTTGTTGAACTTTCCGAAAAACGTTCTAATTACGGAATGTTTAGCCGTCCTTTTGCCAGATTAACCTGAGGATGAGGTACTTAGTACGGTACTAGTGACGCACAATATCCCAAAGTGCCGTCCCGTCCCATAACTTTAATTATGGAACCAGATGGGGGAGAAGCTGAGTGGAGTCGCGTTCGAGACCCGGAGAATCTGGCGTGGACTTGGGAAGGAACCGGAGGAAGGGGGCAACCCAAGCGATTCCTGCCACGAGATTTCACCTGAAGTCTATCACTGCCGCAACGAGTGCCACGCTGTTCTTCTGTGTGGCAACAAAAATCCTTATTCTGCCGCTACAACCAGTTACCGAATTTGCAACAACACTGACATCCCACAGTTTCGATGCCAACTTGGGAGAGAAAACAGCAGATTTTCCGCTCTCTAGAATTACCTAGCTTTTGACGTGGTGATGTAAGTTTTGGGTGTACCTAGAGAATTGATAGCCAAGAGCGTCAGTTGTCAACGATATTTTCTGCCGTTGACCTTGAATTGTTTACCTGCAAGCGAAAACTGTAACCTCATGCTCAGTGTACGCCAACTGTCAGCTAGCGCCGCCCTGCTAATTACCGTAGGGATAACAGCAGCTTCAAGCAATGCCCTATCGCCGACTCAAATTGAATCCCGACCAAGCCAGCCGATTGCTCAGAACCAACAGGCACAAGATTCTCAAATTCCCGATCTTGTCAAACACCAATATCGTGAAGACGCAACAGAACTGGCACTGCGCTTGCTAGTTCAGGAAGGAGCAACCTCTGAGGATAGTGTTGAATTACCTGCTGACTTAATCCAAACAATCTATACTGCCCTAATTCAGGTTTATCAAGCCACTAATGAGCCTGCCCGTAATGCAGTAGTGGACACCTACAATATCCATACTGTGCCAAGACTCAATACCCGTGAGCTACTTGTTGGCGTTGACTCGACCCAAGCCTGGACTCAAGCTTGGCGCAATGGAAAGCGACTCACTGGCAATGCCGAGATTGATGCCTTGATCGAGCAATTTGACCTCGACCTGAAACAGTACCTAAGCGTGTCGAATCTTGCCGTGCTGCGAACAGGTAGACGATTGAACACACCAGCAGTAGCAAGGTTGTTTAACGGTATTCAAGGAGTCCGGTATGCCAATGTCAATGGCGTACTTACCGATGGTGGCGACATTCAAGCCGAGTTTAAGGGCAACTATTGGCAACTCAAATATAGTATTGGCTTTGGGGATTGTATGGCAGGCTGTAGCGATCGCACGACCTGGACATTTAACGTCTATCCAGATGGCGGCGTACAGTTTGCAGGTCAATCAGGCAGTCGGCTCCCCTCGCCCCGTGAATTACCGAGTGGAATTCAGGGACGCTCAACGTCGAGTCGATTCCCTGGAATTATACGGCGTAACCCCGATGGAACTGAACAACGAGTTGAACCGACGATTTCTCCGGTTCGCATCCCTATCAATGTTCTAGATCAAGCCGGACGCAACATCACTCGCCTTGAACCAGATGAGGAAGGCTACTTCCGTATTGGTCTCCCGCCAGGAAGCTATACACTTGTTCCTCAAATCCAACCAAACAATTACTTTGTCTTGAGTCATCGTCGCGATGAACTCCAGTCAATTACAGTGACTCAGGGGCAGTTTACGACTCTCCCGATCAAATACACCGAACTGATTCCTTAAAACCTTAGGACTGTCCTGTTTGTACTGTCCAACCCGACGTGATTCAAGTAACTGATTTAACAGGGTAAGACTTCAGCGACCTTCTCCTTCAAGATTCCATCCAAGCCTGAACTTAATTGGGTGTGACAGTTTCGTGGTGATCGCCAAATACTGTCACAGTTCAGTCAAGCTTATCAATCGCACATCCATTCAGGATGTCAAATACCGATAAGCCTCACTCACGGTATTAGAGAAATGGCTGTGATGACGATATACCGTTAATCTGACTAATTCCGAAAATTCATGAGATAGAGAAAGCCAAAAATCGGCTTTTATTGAGAATAACCCCCCGATTCTTGCAACTCATTGATAAGTGCGTAGCTGACTTATCACCGATTCATAGGTACAGTAAGGTACCCTCATCTAAGACAAGATGAGGTGTACCCCGTGAACAGAGTTGTTATGTAGCTGACCCCAATCATCGCATCCGTTCAGAAAAGCTGCCAATCAGGAAAGCTGCACATCGCTTTTGTTTAGATCTATAAGAATGGCACTAGGATAAGGACGTTCGCACACCGCGAGTAGGATCGCTGTTCATTGTTGATCGCTCATTGGAGGAGCGCATAGACTATAAACAATGAACCACGGATTTGTCGTCTTAACTTAGTGCCATTTCACCACTTATAAAGAAACTACAGCGGACTTGCACTGTAGCTCCCTATCTTGTCGTTTCTCCTATGCAGAACAACCAGCTCGCTGCTGCTTTGTCAGGAAATTTGCAGGTTGTACCCAAAGCGTCTTCCATTGACACTTTGGAAAAACCTAAAGTCAGTGCCGAACTCCTCACAGAGTTGCATTGCATTGCTCGCCACCACTATCGCTTGCTGACGTTCGTCATGTTCTATGCAGTTGCAGCTAGTACCGCCTTCTTGCTTGCTAAGGCAATCGCAACCCCCTGGTGTTATGTCGCGTGTCTACCACTGTATCTGCTAGCGGCGGCTTCCCTACATGGAATTAGTCTATTTACTCATGAAGGGGTACATGGCGTACTCTCGAATCACCTACAGTGGAACCGGATCTTGAGCATCCTGTGTGCGTTGCCAGTGCTGCAAAACTTCTCAGCCTACAAAGTCCTGCACCTGAAGCATCATAAGCATCTTGGTATAGAAGGCGACCCAGATCACTACAAGAACTATACCCAATGGAATGGGTTGGTTTTTGCCATGCACTGGGGACGGTTACTGATTGGCTATCCGGTGTATATCATTGCCATTCCGATTCTGGGATTTCGACAGGGAAATGTAGTGGAGCGACTTGGGATTGCGATCGAGGTTGTCCTTCTTGGACTTATGGTAATCACAGTGCTACTATCGCCTGTTCCCACAGCCTTCCTGATTCATGGCTGGCTGCTCCCGATGCTGTTGATCAACACGATGGTCAACATTCGCGGCATGAGTCAACATACTCTGCTTGAGCGCGAATCGGATTTGATTCGGGGTACGCGCACCATCGTGACAAATCCCGTCACTCGATTCTTCATGTGTAACGAGAACTATCACCTGGAACACCACTTGTATCCAGCAGTGCCTTGGTATAACCTCCCGCGTTTGCATCAGGAACTCAAGGAAGAGCTGGTGTTGCAGGGCGCACCCTACATTCCGTCCTACTTCGCCTTCGTGCATGATTTTGTCATCGCCAGTTTTCGTCGGACTACAGTCGGTAGCGTCAAGCTGAAGGCTGAAGTGTAATTGGATGTTTATTTGTCTTTCGTCTAAATAAATTTAGGGGCTTCTCGACAATTACTTAAAGTACTTTCATCCTTACTCGCTACGCGGCTAGCGCACGCTACCGCTATCGCGGTAGCAACGTAGGGAGCGTCTGCTATCGCTATCGCTAACATCCTTCATACTTTTTGGTCACCACCGGTACCCGTTGAGAATAGACCACCTATGCAAGCACTAGAAGAGAAATCCGTTATAACGACAAAAATTTCAACCACTCCTGAACTGACTTGGGAAGAATTGGCTACAATGCCAACATTGGAAGCCGCCGTGTTGCGGGTAGCAGAAGTTTACGATTTCCATCACCATCCTTACCTGATTTGGATGCAAACTGATTCCACATCCCGCGAAGCCTTTTGTCAGAGCCAACTGCCATTTCGATTTGCGGTGGAGTCGTTTTCGCAGGCACTTGCGGCAGTGCTGGCGCGGATACCACTGATGGAGGCACGGCTACCGTTGGCAGAAAACGTAGCAGAGGAACATGGACATGGCGATCGCCTGCGTTCCCATAAGTATACGTTTGGTCAATATCTGCAATCGTTGGGTGCAACCGCCGCAGAACTGGAAACGCCCTGTATCACCCCAGTTCTAGCCTTCAACCAATCGATTCTGACCTACTGTCTATCCCAACCTGGAGAAGCCGGAGCCGCCTTGTTAGGTATCATTGAGTATCTTTATGTGGACATCAGTGCGGCGATCGCTCGTACCGTAAATCATCGGGGCTGGGTGGCTCCCGGTAGCCAATCTCACTACGCCGTGCATGAAAAACTCGATACCGAACACGCTAGAGATTTGCTGATGCTAGCAGCACCTACCTGGAATGAGCCGCGTTCCCGTACCCAGGTTGTGCAAGGACTCGTTCTCGGCGCACACTATTTTTGGAGCCTGTACCGTGATTTGTAGCCCTTTGTCTGAGATTGCCTTTTCCCAGGCACGGGAAGACCCCAGGATTGAGTTACGGGTCATCGAGCAGTTAAAGGAGCGACAGGGACATCCGTTGCGAGTCTTGCTGGTTGCCTCTGGGGGTTGTACGGCTCTGAGTTTGCTCGCTAGTCCAGCCGTGGCGCAGATTGAAGCGGTTGACCTGAACCTCGCCCAACTTCATTTAGTTGAGTTGCGACGACAAGCCTTGTTGCACTTGTCCCTAGATGAACAACTACGACTTATAGGAGCAGAGCTGAAGGCGAGTGAGACGGAGCGACTAAGGCTCTACGAACGAGTGCGCCTGCAACTTCCAGACACAACACAGGCATTTTGGGACGCACGGCAAGACCAAATCGCTTTTGGTGTGAATCGCGTGGGTCGCTTCGAGCAGCTGTTTCGGGAACTCTCCAGCCATTTTGCCACTATTGGGTTAGACCCACTTCGCTCTCCTACAACTGCCCTTCAGCCTCCTCGATGGCGAGATAGTTTTGAGACGGTATTCGAGCGCAGCAAACTGGCAGGAACATTTGGGGAAGCCGCCGTGAACTATTCGATGGATCGTAGTTTTGGGGAGCATTTCGCCGATGTATTTGCGATCGCCTTACAACAATTTGTTCCTACTGAAAATTACTTTGTCACTCAGGTATGGGGCGATTGCTATACCAGTGGAATGGATGGCGTTCCTATCTATCTGCAACAACCTGCCCAAACGTCCATTCACGCCTTGGGCACTGACCGACTGAGGCTACACCACGGTGCCTTTGCCGAGAAAATGCAGCAATTAGCCGAGTTTAGTAAGTTTGACCTGATCCAGTTTTCTAATATCTCCGACTGGATGCCCTTGTCTGCTCTGCATACCATGCTAACGAGTGCAGTACACAGCTTGAAGCCGGGTGGTGCCTTGATTGGACGACGACTTAATGGCGATCATCATCTGGCGTCGGTCATGGCTGACCATCTTCTGGTCGATGACTCACTCAGTACCCAATTGCTGGCATCTGATCGCTCCTTTTTCTACCGGGAAGTTGTAGTTGGGTTTCGCCATGAAATTTCATCGGCTCTCGCCTGAAGAACGCCTGCATTTTCAGCCTGGAATTGTAGCGATCGAGCAAACCGCTACTTATCCCCTCGGTAATGATTTTTTCCAGTTGGATCATGGGAGCGATTACTTTGCTTTTTTTGATCGCCTCGGTGAAGTGAACTACTACGTGGTTCTAGATGGCGATAGCGCCGATCGCGTTGCAGCAGTCGGAGCCGGTGTGCTGCGCCAGATTCCTTACTATCAGGGTGAGGTCGTTCGTCCGGCTTGGTATCTGTGCGATTTGAAAGTTCATCCCGATTACCAGCACCAATATCTATCCCTGCGACTCTTGCGCTATGCCCTCAATTCGGACATGCTCCGTTGCGCTCGAAGCTACACCATCTCCATGAATCCAGGCGTTAGCAAAGCCTCCTTGCAGGAGAATCGCAGCCCCAACCGCCTAGTCCGCATTTTAGAACGGTTCGCTCCAATAAAGTTTCGTTGCACAACCACGTTAGGAATATATAGCCTAAATGCAGAAGATATGCACGTTCTGACACCTCTGCTCGTTGAACATCGAGGCACAATTTCTTATCTGTCACTTCAGGGAGTGAAAGATTTGAGACTTCAGAGTACTAAGCAAATCTTGCCACTGCTGCATGTCCAGTGGGGAGCTACGGCGGACAAGGGCATTTCAGAGCCGTTATCAGGATATGTGCATATGTTTTGTGTGCCAGAGAACGACGATTTGGCATTGGCACTTGGCTCTCGAAGTATCTATCCGACGGCAAGCGCCAGCGTAGTTAGTCACGGCATGGATGAGAGCGATTGGCGCTTTATCCTAACCAGTGATATATAAACTACCGGCAGAGCGTACCCTCCCTATCGCTGAACCGAAAAAGCGATCGCATCCGAGCAGAAGCGACATTAATGTCGCCGTTCGCCCCGCAACTAACCTCTATTACTTTATAAATCGGGGAATTAAGCAGCGATTGAGTGGTTAATGCCTTTATTGGAACTCTCTTGTACCTTGTTGCGGACAAGACTTGCCATCTCTAACAGCTCACTCCAGCGCTTTTGCACTTGTTTCGGTGTAATTTTCAGTGCTTTAGCAATCTCAAAATCGCTCTTGCTCGCCCGTTTGAGTGATAACAACTGCTGTTGAAGGGAGTCAAGTTGAGCGACAAATGCCTCCCACTGCAGCTCGGAAAGTCCCAACTTTTGGTCAAGGTCTGCACCTAGCCATTGGTGTACCAGTTGCCAGTGAGACGAATGAGCGAACTTTTCCACATGGTATTTAAAACGCTGTTGCAGATAATCCCGCGAACGTGGTGTTAAACCCAAGATGTCGTCGATTTCTGGTGCACTCAAGTCTTGCAGCTTTAAAATTAAGTAATCCGCACAATCATTATGACCCTGAGACTCTAGGTATTGTACCAGCTCACCAATCACGCGCTCTCGCACAACCGCATCATGAGGGTCAATAGTATCAGCAACCAGACGCTCTCGTACCTGCTGCATCACAGGTGAGCGGTTTTGCATCTGGGCTTCTTCACCTTTGGCAAACTCAGTTACCTGTTCAATGTCCATGACTGTATCGCTAGGTTGGCGTTTGGCAAAGCTTTTGGCTCTGAGTACCAGTAATTGCACAGCACCATAACGGGTCATCACTCGTCGTTTGGCGTATGCAAGAGTGAACCCCATGTATTCAGCGAGTTCGATTCTTGTACGCGGGGTGTAGTTGTCAGCTAAGTCATTTTCCCGCCTAAAGGCTTTGAGGGAATCGGCGTAAAAGTCTTGCAAGAAGTCTTCAATTAACAGGTGTCGAGCGGCGAAGCTTAACTGCGCTCTTTCAGGTGCCACCTGACGATATATCATCACGCTGAGGTGGCTGTGCAGTTCCACACGACCTTGCTTTGAACCCAACTTATAGTACTCAATACACTTAGAGAGACGATGACGTGCCAAGGTTAACTCCCACGAATGGATGTCACCGCCGTTTTGGATGCGCTCACTCTTGGTACAAATCCGTTCAACTTCTACCACGATGCGGTTGATTACTGTTAGAGCACTGCTGGGTAAGGAACCAAGCTGAAGTATCAGTTCTTCTTTCAATCGCTCACTCAACGCCATTGTGTCAGTAACCGTAAGATTTTCCGGAGCGTTGTCGGTTGAGATAGAAGTTTGATGTAGGGAGTTGGTGGTAGTGGCGTTCACGGTAAAAGCTCGGCTCCTGGCTCGAATGACGGCGGTGATGACTCTTATAGAAGTTTGGTGTTGGGTTCACCGAAAGGAAGAGTCGTCAACAATTTGACTGTAAAGCGCAAGTGAGCGTCCGAGAGCTTGGCTTGTGCAGGCAAACCTTTATGGTTGTTTAACGGCTAATCGCCTTAGTTCGTTGACGGGAGTGTCGGCAACTCTTGAATGCATAGTGGAAAAGATTTGAGCGATTTTTAGGAGTCTGAGTAGAGGTCGGTGTGCTGAGTCAGTCAGGAGTGGACAATCCACAAATTGGACTGGATGAATCAGTTGGCTGTTTCATTTCAGCGGCATACCCCAAGGGAGATGAGTATTCCTTGAATTGCCGAGTACATTCACTACATTTGTCGTGAAGGTTTACCCCGTCAGTGAGAGATTTCATATTGGAGAGAGAACCCAATCCATTAGCTCACCCCTTGCTTTTTTGTAAATAGTCAGTTACATTTATTTACATAAACCCCTAACACACCAGGGCAACGAGGAAAACGACATGTTCACCACAGTTAACGAAGACGGTATCCTCAACAACTACGCTCCGAAAGTCGCTGTTTACACAGCCGAGTACCCAGCCGTATGGGAGCAGCGCCGCTACGCTCTACAAGGTGCGTTCGCTACTGTGTTCGTTGGCTTAATGATTGTGATCGCGTTTTCCGTTAGCTCTTTAGGCTAGTTCCTCCAGAGGGAAACAGCCTGGACGGCATTCTTCGATGAATTATTCTTAATCTCCCTCCTACCCCAGATAGTTACTGGGGTTTGTTTTTGAAGTCAATTCCAAAAAGCGTTTCTAAGGAGTACTTCAAGGAGTTTCCAATACCCTTCATTCAACAACAGCCGTTCACTGCACTTCTTCCTCGCGGCTTGGTCAGTGAAATGAGCGACAACCCCGCCTTTCAAGAATCCAAGACAGTCCGGGCTAGCGAACACTTGTACTATTTTCCCTAAACGCAGTAAACTGACTCTGTATCATTCGCTTCACTTAAAACCCGTGGTGCGCTCCTACAGAGTCTCGGCTAACCGAGTAGTTCCAACTACACAAGAAGATAAAAGAGCTTGGGCTTCCCAGATGTTTCAGCGGCAACCCGCTCTGCTGGAATTACCTCTGATTCTCGTCCCAGAGCCTCTTTTTGGGGAACCTGAAGAATTTATAAGACACTCGCCAGTTGTAGGAGCGGCATTAAACGAATGGATGGCAAAAGCCAAAGAAGAAGACTTGCGACTTTCAATTGAGCGACCATTGATTCCCACATCCGAGATATACATCCCTAACACTCCGATTGGAAGAAGATTTTTCAACATTGCCAAAGCCATCGGAGAAATTCCTTCTCTTGAAATCATCCCCACAAACCCGAATCAGGCTTACTGGCTCAAGACCCTGCATTACTACTGGCAGGCAAAGGGAGTACTTTTTGCTTATAAGCTTTTGGGAGTGATTGCCAACCCAATCGAAGAACAAGGAGTTCTCTGGCGTTACTTACCAGAAACGCTCCTCCTCGACCTGGACTTAGACACAAACATAGACTATTCTCACTTCAAATTGCTAGTTACGGGAGAGCCAGACATCAGAAACTGGGCAGCCGCACAAGGGATTCCCTACCGCTTCAATAACCCGATGGCACTCTTCCAGGAAACCCAAAAGCAGAGTTTTCTACTGCTTTGGCGAAGCGGTCCAATGAACTCAGAACTCAATTGGCCCTCTAATGCACAACAAAGAGACAACATCTCTGCCCGGATACGGCTTCTGCAAAAGAACCCTTGGCTCTCAGGCACTCGCCTGAGACCGCCTTACCGACAGATGGAACAAGACTATCTTGACTTTTTGAAGAATGCCGGCTGGTACGGTTACTGGCTGTTGGACTTGCGAGAGTGCTTTGACGAAGAGCAATTTGAGGAAACGCTTATCAGCCCTCTGTTCTTTGATTACATCAAGGCTTTGAAAGCTGCCAAAGAATTATATGTCTCGCAGTTCGAGTGGCGTGGGGGACAACCTTATAAAACAAGGGCAACTAACAAGGTGCAACGAGTTGAAGGAGTCATAGACCCACTCGGCTATATTCACTGGGCCTGGGCTTAATATTTCTTAACGTATTCAAAAAAACCGCTTGACCAACTGTTCGGGTTGGTAGTGTTTAGAGCAACAGGCAAATGTTGATAGATAGCTGTTGCTTTTGACCCGTTTGCTCCTCCAAAAAACACAATTAACTTGAGGATTTTTAAGACGCTAGTTCTTAAACAGAATCTCCAAAAAGTTAAGAACAATCACCTAACAAAAGAGAGATTTGTTGTGTCTTGTTCAAGAGTTTTTGCTGGGTATTTGTGCATCTCCACGCGGGAAAGGTGATGCACAAAAAGAGCTAAACTTATGTCAACAAATACCCAATACTTGAGGTTGAAATCATGAGACAACTAACCAAACCCGGCTTAAAACCAATGACCCAAGACCCTCTATCAAGTCCTAACCCGAAAATATCTGTTGCCTACGCACGGGTTTCTTCTCGGGAACAAGCGCTTAATTCTCATGCCCTTGAACAGCAAATCGCACGGCTGGAAAATGCGGGTGCTGATTTGGTTATTTATGATGTTCAAAGTGGAAAAAAAGATGATCGTTCTGGGCTAAACAGAATATTAGCGATGATTGAAAACGGTGAGATTTTTGAGGTGATAATCACTCGCATCGACCGTTTAGGCAGACGTATCCTAATCATCCGAAAATGCGTGGATGTCTTCCAAAATTACGAGGTCAATCTGCGGGTGTTAGATCAAGACATCGCTTTAGGTAATCCCGGTGGACAGCTCATGCTAAATCTCCTGGCGAGTTTGGCTGAGATGGAGGTGGCTCAACTATCTGAGCGGGTACACCACGGCAATCAGCACCGACGCAATAAACAGCTCGCTTGTTCTTGTCGGCCTTTTGCCTTTACCACGGTTGACGAGCGCTATGCTCTTGATCGTAGTCCGTTTCTTTGTCTGTTAGAGGAGCGTCCGGCTAACTATCAAGACCTTTATCAATTAGAGATGGAACAGTTACCAGGACTGTCTCCCGCACAACTTGGAGAAGACTGTATACGCATTTTTTTGGAAACTCAAAGCGTTAGTAAAGCCGTTCGCGGCATTACTAACAAATATGGTATCCAACGCTCTAGAAGTAAGAAGAACGGTAATGACAAAATCTTCCACTGGACTCCGCGTGGTCTACAACGTTGGTTAACTAATCCTGTTCTTTCGGGACATACGGCTTACAAAAAGCGACGGACGTTACCTGATGGGAGACGGCAAACCTTGCCACCGGAGCAGTGGCAGATTGTGCGGGATACGCATCCCCTAGACCGCTTAGTTACGCCGGAACAGGCGGCGCAGATTCATCAAATCCTTGAATACAATGCCCATCATGTTGGTGCAGCTTTCTTCACGGCGGATTTAGAGAGCGAAGATAACTTCCGAGAGTTTTCCTACCTCCGGGGTTTAGTTTTTTGTGCTGAATGTGGAGCCAAAGCGATTACCAAAACCAAGTACTCCAAGGATGGACAGAAAACCTACCACTACTACGCCTGCCGCCACGCGCGGAAAGGATGTAACAACTTGAAGGGTACTCGTAAACACCTGATTGAGGAGGAACTGAGCAAATACTTTTTGCGGCAGTCTCAGGTAATTATTGTTGAACCAAATGACACGTCCCAAGTCGTTCCTAAACCTACAGAGAAACTCAAGCAACTGGAGGCAGATTTAGCCAACTTGGAAAAAATGCAGATGCATTCTCCCGATTTAGAGCGTCTCAAGGAAAATCTCCGCCAACAAATTCAGGACGAGCTAAATCCCTTTTCCCAGCGTTCTTTGGAGCGTAAGACCGCTCAAGAAATTATCCAAGCCGGAAATAATTTAGCGATTTGGAATCTGCTTGGTGCTGATGAAAGGATGGCGGTGATCCCCCGGTTGGTCGGGCGCATTACGGTGGCTAACGGACTTGTCAAATCCATTGAGTTAAAAGCTTAGGTCTGGAGGAGCATCCAATGATTAAATCGACTTTCGATCTATTTAAGCTGCGGGCGGAAGTGGCTCTTCAGCAAGTGCTGGTTGAACAGGGACATCAACCAAGGGTTTACGGACGGGAATGCCCTTTTTGTCATTCTACTGATTTCGTTAAGCACTCTTTGGAAAAAGGCAAACAGCGCTATCGTTGTCGTTCCTGCAAGCGTCGATTCAATGAACGTCCTGTGTTTGAGTGTGATTGTTCGGTGGTCGGGCAAGCTCTCAAGTGTCAGGATTGTCCGCAGTTTCTGTCTATTATGGAAGCGGCTAAGCAACGGGTTAAGGAATTAGCTGATTGCACCCTTGAAGAACTGCAAGTTGTATTGCAACAACCGCCTCAACCGAAATGACCAATTTCAAGGGGAGCAAGTTATACCAAGTTGCTACTACCACGGCATAGGAAGCTTGCTCGCCAGCGACACCCATGCCCCACCAGCGATACCCGACACCCGGTCAAAACCCTTGGCTGGGGGTTTTGGTTTTAAGGGAGTGTGTAACGCTAGCGCCTTGTGATGAGGCAGGACGAGATGAAAGTGATTAGGCAACTTAAGCTAGAAGTCACATAGCTGACCCGCCTCACTCCAGCAACCGTTGTTGGCTAATCTTGCTGGTCGCTTGCACATGGTGATACTCACTGGGAAAGAAGTGATAAAGCCAGTTGCTAACCCAAACTAACTCTTCCTTGGAAAACTTCCCCCCATTCTCACGCGGAAGCGCCGATAAGTCCTCTTTAGTTTTGCCGGCTCGGTACGCTTCACGGATGGCAAAAGCTCGCTTTTGGCTGGAGCGAAGATTATCAGACTTGGGATTTGGGTAAGGCTTCTTCACTTGGTGATACTCTAACCAGCTCTCCAACTCATCAGTAGCCGCTGCGGTGGCTATGTTAGGAACCGCTGACCGTTCAGTTGAGGGGGCACTTAGGGAAGCTTGAGTGTCGGGAACCACTTCTTGAGGTATCTCCACCCCAGTTTTTGCGATTTCCACCCCAGTTCCACCGCAGTTCTCCACCCCAAAAAAGCTTGATTCTTGGGCATCGCACCCCACCCACCCCAGGTTTTGCGGGGTCATACTCTTTTCAAGAATATTTTCAAGAAGTTTTTGCTCCACATCGCCAGGGTCGGGTGTGGAATTTTCCAATTTTTCAAACCCATGTAATAAATTGGGGTGGGTGGGGTGGAAGTCTTGATTTTCCGTTGTTTGTTGGGGTGGCGATTGGGGTGGAATTGGGGTGGGGTGGGGTGAAATTGGGGTGGGAGATTCCGGGACACTATCCCCGCCATCATCGCCACCGTTACCGCCAAAACTGAGACCTTGGAGAGCCTGAAGTGTTTTCTTGCCGCTCTCATGCGGTACAGTTACTAACTTAGTTTTCGGGAAGATAGCCCGGAAGCGAGCAATCACCTGATTCACTGCCTTAACATTGCGATCGCAATGCTTGCTCTGCTCTGCCCAAATCGCCCTCTCTTTGCCGTTGCTGCCTGACTCATAGGTGAGAGTGCCGTTTTCCAGATACCATTGCTCTAAGCGTGTCCAGATGTCACTAGCCGTTAGCACGCTGACTGGGTCATAGTTCAAGCCAGTGTCCTTGCAGAACTGGAAGAGGTGGGAGTTTTCCACCTGAATATCTTCTAAAGCTTTCTCGGTGCAACTGTAGTCGATACCTTCGGCCATCAGTCGTTGCAGTGCTTCCAAGACGCGATTCAAGAACGCGGGTAGAACTTCCGAACAAAGGAACTCTGGGTCATCCTTGAAGCGAGGGTCAGCCTCAATCTCGCCCTTGGTGGGGTCAGCCCCAATCTTAAAAGTCTTGTTGGCGTAGATAACAGCATAGCGACCGGAAATCGCCTCTAAGGTGCCCTGTAGATTGGGCGTATCATTGATGTTGTAACAGCCTATAGCGTTGGGTTTGAAAGGTTCTGCATCTTTACCTTTGCGCTCACTATCAAGCGTGTCTCCGGTGATGAAAGCCTTAAGACTTTGAATCTTGTCAAGCCGTGCTGTACTGGCATTTTCGCTTGCCCAGTTCACCCGCGAGTGCCGCAGTCGCGCCAGTGGAAACTTGCGACCTTCATCGTAAGCGGCAAAGTCTGACAGGGTGCAGCCGGTCATCCCCTGGTGTCCGTACATGGCTGAGACCGCCTCTCTCAGGGTATCCTTACCGTTGGAGCCGTGACCCCGGAAAAGCAAGGCTCGTACCAAACGCCCTTTGTACTTTCTCACCGTCTCTAAGTCGAGAGATGCAGCAATTGTCTTGAGGAAGATATCTCTTTGAGGTGCGTCTAAGACTTCTAAAAGGCGATCGCTTGCTTTGGAATCAGCTTTAGGATTGTAGGTGACGAGGGGCTTATAAATGTAATAAAAATCTGGGTCGTGTTCGACGAGTTCCCAGCTAGGAGTTGAGCGATTCCAGTGGATGTGCAAAACTCCATTGGTACAGTTGATGCCGGGAGGATTTACGAGGTCTGGGTCAACAGACAGCCGCATCTTGACCCACTCTAGTGCTTCTTTTACCTTAGAAGGTTTAGCGTAGGGAAACTTGAGTTCTCCTTGTTTGTCGATGACTGGGTAAGTATTGCAAAAGTCAGCCAGCCGTTTAATTTCTACAGCATCTTTACTGAGCTTGTAGTAAGTGCCTGTCCAGGCATACAACCGGTTGTCCACACAGATCCAGGGCTTGTCTCCATAGAGAGAGAAGAGAGTTCGCTGGGTAAATTCTTCAACTGGGTCGAAGCTATCTGGTGTTGTGACATTTTTGCTTTCTACACCCCACTCAGTTTTTCGTTTTTTGCTGTCCTCATCCCGTCTCGATTCAAAGGAACTTTGGATGTGCGCCGGACACTTGGCTTTAAATGTCGCTAAAGATAGCCGACGAATCTTCTTCCAGCAGCTCTCTTCACCGCCTCGGTGTAAAGCAGCGGGATTGCAGCTAACAATGTCAATGGTTTTGAGAATACGCTCAACCCGCTCACTATCAATCCCTAGCTGCCCGCCTGCATAATGTGCTAAATCTTCCGGTGTACCAGTAATCGGGATGTCGTTGTCTTTTCCCCAGTTCTGCCAGCCGTACCACTCATTTAAGGCTGTTGCTAATGCCTCGGAGCGATCGCCTGTTGGACAGCTCCCTTTTAAAATCTCGCGGCTGGTGGTGTTACCCAATTCCTCAAGGGGAATGTTGCCAGGAACGTAGGAAAGTAGAGGCTGTGGAGTAACGCCCTGGTGCTGGCGTTTGGTCGAAGTGCTGTAAATACCGATAGATTCCAAGCTTTCCACTTCCGCTGGTAGCACACGATTGATTGATTGATACGGATTCCCAGATGGTCCAACTGTTGGTGCTAGTACGGTAAAGCGTCCTTCTCCTAATGCCTCACCGATATGCTTGCCACCGGGTTGTAAGGCAAAGTTGGTAAAGCTTGGCTTTTCCTTAACCCGAACACCAACCCGCCAGCCGCCTGAGTGTGAGCGCTCCAAGAAAGTGTTGGCAAGAGTTGGATTCTGCAATACCTCAGTCACAGCCTGAGTGCAGTCGTCCTCACTGGGGAACTTCTTAACATCAAAGTCGAGCCAGATAGTATCGTTCCAGCCGCCTAATGTTCCGATGCCATTGAGGGGATTGGCGAACCACGTTTCTATTTCCTGTGGTGTAGGCAAACGCTTCTGATACGGTCGATGGTTCACCAGGTGAGGTCTACCACTGCTGTCTAAATAACTGGGATTTTTCCCAGTGAAAGCCGGGATAGGATTATTTTGCTTGTCCTGTTTGATATTGCCGTCTTTGTCGCGTGCTGGGTACTGATCAGCGGGTTGTGCCGGTGCTACTGGTAGAACCGGAAAATTGTTTGTCTTTAGCCAGTTAAGGACTTCTTGCAAGTCCTTAACTGTCTGCACACTCTCTTTGTCTTCTTCTGTGCAAAGAGAAGCCTCGTCTGAGCTGGAGTAGTTCTGTTTAATTGGTGTAGTTACCATGATTGATGCCCTTTATGTGGTGTAAGGCACTCAAGTCATGAAAAATTCCTCAAACTTTTTACCGATTTGGTAAAAAAATTAGCTAGCCTTGATCTGCAAATGTATGTGGTTTCCCAAGCGAACAATTTCTTTCTTGTTCTTTCTGCCTGGGGGAACTCTGGCTAGCTAGGTACATGGGTTAGAGATTTCACGCTTGGGTGCCATTTTCTTGAAATTTGGCATAGAAGTCCCATCCCATTCGTGCTAATATTTTTATTGGCAACACAATGGGTTGTGAGCAGCAGGTTGGTGTTTCAAGTTGGTCGCTTGCCGGACACCATTCTGAAGGGAAACTCACGTACAGTTTTTTATTCACTTGTTACTTCCTATTTGGTTGTATCAAGACCCCCTAGATTAAATAGCTACTGGAATTCTACAATAAAACCGCCTGAAATCTATCAGATTTCAGGCGGTTTTATTGTTGACCACTCACCCATAACCATTAGAGGGTATAGATGAATCGTTATCAGCGTTTTTTTGCTGATAGATAGGGAAGATTCACGTATGTGCAGAACTTTATTTCCTTAATTTCATTGCTTATCAGATTTACTAAAATTCATAGGAATCTCTTGAAGCTTTCTACTTAAAGCATCAATAAAAAGTTTTTCAATAAATTTTAAGTTAATTATTGGAAGGTATTGAAGAAACCTTTGCTGGAAGCGTAACGGAAATACTTTCAATCTCGCCATCACTGAAGTATTTTCAAGTATATACACTGCTTAAAACGTTCAATAGAAAGGCTTTTGGAGGATTAGTTTTAGATTGAAGTAATTACCCATTGTTGTTAACGATGGAGTTTAGGCAAAATCAGTCTTAATTTCACTTCCAGTGAAATCCAAGGATTTCTTCTACAGAGGTTTCAGCGCTTGTTTGAGCAGGAGACTTGAGATTGTTGAAGGGGTACCAACCTCACGGTGGCATACGCCTGGTTTCTCTGTCACTCGTCACCTCCTTTCTTCCCCCTGCCTTTGCTGCTGCTGGTGCCAGCGGTGGGAGGTTTGTTTTGGGGAATCATTCCTCTCGCCGTCAACGCTTCCTTAACCAATATTGCTGTCATCTGGCTTTGAGAGCGTTGCTCTGCCTCGGCAAGGTCTTTAACAAGCTCATATAGGTCATCTGATAGAACGACATTCACCCGTCCGCTCATGCTTTCGTCTGTGTTCATTAATTACCTCATGATACGCCGTGTGCTTTCAATGCTGCTTGACACACAATGTGAAATCTGTGTCATTATGTGAGACTTGTGTTATGTTAACAGACATAGCCCAGAAACACCCAGTAACTACCAACCAGAGGATAGATAGGTTGAGTCAGGTTACTTGAAACGAAAGGCTTCTGACCGCTAAAAACGCCCTTAAACGCAATCGCAACAAAGGTCTTAGGGCACTTGAAACAAAACTGAGGTAAATTCAATATGATTGCAGCCCAGCCGAAACAGGCTGAATTTGACCAAAGAACACCAATTCTGGCTGTAGGAGTCGATAACGGGCACGGACTTCTCAAAGTGGCTCTAGATGCCGATTCCAGGCAAGTGAAAGTGCGCTGCCCTTCCAAGTTCAAGGAACTCCGAGAAGATTTACTGGACTATCCCACGTCAAAGTACGGTAGTACGTTCTACTACCGAGATGGGGATGCTAAGGAATTGATGGGTCGCGAGTTCAAGACGGGAGAGGTGGCATACACCACTGACCCTTATGGACACACCAAGCTCAGTGATAAGGCAGAGTACAAGATTGAGTATGCATTGCACAGCATTTTAGGAGCATTGGGTACTCTACCTTACCGCCAGGTGTGGAACCTGTATCTAGTCGCCAGCATCCACAATTCAAAGCTTTTTGGAAAGCGGCTCACCGAAGTACTAGAAGGTACTCACGTTGTCAACTTCAACGGCAAAGGTTCCCCCCAATCAATCATCAAGCTTCATGTGGGGCTGGTTCCTCCAGAAGGGGCTGGCAGTTACGTTTACTGTCGCCACCAGAATTTAATCGACCCGACAAAAATCGCGATCGCTCTTGACTTTGGAACTGGCACGATTATTCCTACCGTGTTTGCTCCAGGTGGCTCGATTGAGTATCGGGAAGTTTTAAGCGTGGGTGGTTGTGTTGACCTGTTGGATGCAATCGCCCGCGTGCGGGAACTCCAGATTTATGAAGGCGGCAAGCTGGGGGACATTGAACTGATTCGCCAAGGCATTGAGAACAGAAGCTTCCTTTATGGGAATAGCGGCATTAGCTTTCGGGAGACATACCAGCACGAGTTAATGCCCTGGCTCAAAGACCGTTTCAGTTTGGCGCTTAAGGCGGTGTCGCCTTGGCGGAAGTTAGCAGGCAGTTTCGTTGTCTGGGGTGGAGGGGCACAACTCCCAGGCGTTGCTGCTGCTGTTGAGAAGTACGGTTTTACTGCCGTAGCCGATGGGAGCTGGGCAAATGCTTTAGGGCTTCAACGCCTTGCACAAAGCCGTTTAGAGAGGAGTAAATAATCATGGCAGAGAATACACGAGTTCGATTAGAGCCGGACCTTGAAAGTTACCTCAAGACCCAAGCTGAGCGGGTCTTGGGTAAGTCAGGAGAGAAACTAACAGGGGCTGAGCTAACCACCTTGACCAATCGAGTGCTTTACGAACACAAGATGGCTCAGTCGATGGCACGTCAGGTGCCTTTGGCAAAACTCTTTAACTGGCTCATGGGATTAGTTCCTGGTAGTGGCAGCAAGGTAGTGGCATTACAAACATCGAATGATGCACCCGCCTTGCAACCATCCAGGGCTGAAACCTTGGACTTTGAGGCAGACTTTGCCAGCCAATTTGAACTTGATATGGAAGATGCAGCCTAACAATGCTTAAATTCTTCCAAAAACTCAAGGAACGATGGGAAATCGAACAGGCTACCCGAAAAACGATTGAGATTTATAAAACCGGGACTGCCGAAGAACGTCAACAAATCGAGGATTTACTCTGGGAAGTCGGCAGACAAAAGAATGACATGGCCCAGGCAGAGGCAGTGGTTAAATCGCTCAGACAAATACTTTAAGTCGTTCAAATCAAAGGAAGCACAAGTGACTCCAGAAACATCATTAACCTTGCAAATCCTGCTGGGCATTGATGAAACCGCAATTCAAGAGTGGTTTTTGATTGTCAAAAGAGCTTACCCCCAGATGGAAGGTGAGTTTTACCCTCGATTTCTCGGTATAGCGATGGGAGGTCTGAAAACTGCCTATGAATCCGGCTGGACGGCAGAACAGTGGATTGCTAATACCCACAGAATCAATGGAATCGCTTGAACAGATGATTGCACCAGAAAACGACATTTACCAGGATGACTGGACTCAACGACTGAAAGAAAATCCATCTGACCCCCTGGAAGATATCCGGCAGGAACATGAAGGATTTCTCTCGGAATTGGAAGGATTAGCTGTGGAAGCAATCGCAACTAACGACTGGAGTGACGTTTACGACCACATTAATTTCAATGCACCTCAATTGGAAGTCAGCACCAAAAGTTTGTCCGGCTCCGGTGCTGACTCATCCCAAACGACCGAAGTAAACGAACGTAAGGACTAATCACTAATGGTAAAACCACTTGGCTACTATGTCGGGGGACTCCCCGGCACACAAGATGAGTACATTCTGGCGGAAATTGAGTCACGATACGGTGCCCAACTACAAGCCCTGACCAATGACGACCGAGCCGCTTGCATCATCATGCTCATGGAGTCTGCGACTGATACTCCTCAAGCCATCGTGCAGGACAGTTTTGATGAAGACGGAAACGGCTGGGGACTGTGGTGCTTAACGCAAAACTTAACCCCTAGCTCCAAGCTCAATCTCTGCGTTGCCCTAATCAATCAGATAGTTTTGGGGGGTTGACATGAACGCAGATGAAATCCAAGCCTCGATGCAACAACAGCTTGAAGCGGCTGGAGTGCCAACTAATCAAGCCCGTGATGCTGCCGATGTACTAGCCCGTCAAAACGTTGGAGAACTTCCTTTCCCTTTGCCTCCAGAACAACAGCGCATTGTATCGAGTGCCTACGAGTGGTTCAAGGCAAAGCAGCAATGAAAGACCTCATTCACGAATGCATTCTCACAGCTCAAAACCCGCTGGCTCATCTGGCCCGAAATCCCAAAGCACCGAACCTACTCAAAGCAGCAGCACAAAAGGCTTTTGTTGAGTTAGGTTGCATCAGATTCCACGTCAAGTAGTTAATGCGAGGAGCAACTCATGTATAGCCCAACCCAGTATTGCAATGCCGAAGCTGTCCACGGTTTGGTCGCAAGATACGGCACATTTTTAGAGACTATGCCGCTACAAGACAAACTCTTTCTGCGAGCGTCATTAAGCCTTTATCAATACCAGCGCTTCCGGGTTGAGGAAAACGAGCAGGAAAGCATTTTCCCTCCCAAACGCACTCTTGATGAAGCGATTGAGGCAATTGAACCCGATAGTTGGAACCTCATCCCTGCAACGGTTGACTGGCTTATCAAGTTTGTCATCGATGAGGAACAGGGTGAGCGCACCGACAACTTCGAGGCTTTCCTCAAAGCAATGAACGACGCAATCGGGCAGTACCTCTGATGAAGTTGTCAGGACGTTACTCATTTGGCTTAGGTGCTGGTGTGTCGGGGTTCCTGTTGTTGATACTAATCAACGCCTTCACGATTCCTGATTCCTTGAAACAAGCCTCCGACAAAGACCTTTACCGTACCCAAGCCGAACTTGAAAAAGCTAAAGCCGAATCTGCCAAAAAAGCGGCTGATGCTTATTCCAAAAACGGCATTGCCAACTTTGAGCAATTAATCATCAGCAACTACACCCTCAGTAACCAGCCACCACAAATTGACTGGAATCACACAGTAGACCCAACAAAAAAGACGTTGATTTTCGACAAGAACCGACTGTGCATTGGATATGCCCAACAAGGACGCTTTTACTTCACCAAATACTATCAAGGAGTTTGCAATGGCTAGATTTTCCAGTTCTCCCAAAACAGTCGATAGTCCCGGTGATACCGGAACATACGATGGTTATGCTAGTAACGCCAAACCAAAACCGAGTAACGACTTCTACGACATCCTTGGCAAAATCATTGACTTTGGCGTGAAGATTGTCGGAGTCATCATCTACATTCCAGCTCGAATCCTCGATAATTTTGTCGATCACAATAAAGCTGGCGTTAAAGTGTTAGCCGCCGCTATTTTCATGGTTGGTATAGCCATGTCCTCAGACAGTTTCTTCCAAGCTTTTGGAGGTCAGCCATTGTTCCCATTCTGGGAGGATAGCTGGATTGGTATTGGCTGGCTCTGGATTTGGACAAAAATCAATTTCTGGGCGGCTGTTGTTGTCGCTTTAGCCGTGATGTGGATTGAGTCGAAGGCGATTCGTGGCAAAAAGCCAGAGCAAGCGAAGTCGGCTTATGAAGAAATAAAGCACCATACTGTGCCAGAGAAAAACAAGGGTGCCATCGACCTAGTAGAAGCCCGACGATTGGATTACAAGAGAGCTGGTATGGGTGAGCGTTCAATCCTGGGGTTGTTCATCTTAGTCGTAGTCGTTGCAGATATCCTTGCCACTTTTGTAATGAGCCGCAATCCGTGGGGACAGCCAGTACTGACTTTCATTGGAATGTTTCTCTACAACTTTGTTTCACTGGTTGCAGGTGAAGCGGGTTATGTCCTCTGGTGTGAGGCTGACCGCAAATAGCCCCCAAGAGTAGTAAATCAGTGCCCTGTCCTAGCAATTAGGGCAGGGCATTTTTTCAAGGAGATGCAAGACACATGAATAGCAATTTAGCCCTAGCACCTGATTACGATCCAACAGAATTTGCCCCATTGCACCTATTAGAGCAAGGTGACGTGGATATCTGGGTGAGAAGGCGTGGAGTATTTCTGCTGGATAAGAGTAAGGAAACAGCCAAGGAATGTGAGGCAGGAAAGCTCGCCTGCGCCATCACAGTGGGAGCTTCAGTCGTAATGAGTGCCAATCCCTTAGCCTGGTTGCCCCTTACCATTGGAGCGGTCGGCTATATTTACACGGTCTTCCAGGAATTCCAGGACACTGGCTCAGTTCGCCTAATCCCAATGTACCGAGGGAAGTTGGGTGACATTCTCAAAGTGATGGAAGGAGGTATTGCGGCTGAGCGTCATCCTTTGGAAGACCAGATGGAGTACTTGAGTGAGGCTGAGAAGGATGAGGTGCTACTGCTTAACTACCGCTTTGGTGAAGTAGTCAGTATCTTAGGTTCAGCACCTCCCAAAGTGCGGTTTGATCTGTACCGTCATCTGTGTGACCAGTTCCATGCTCGGAGAGACTTACTCTCTGGTGATGAAGTGAAGCATTACATCACGGCAGCGGTGTCTCCAGAACGTCGAACAGCAATGCCGGAGCAGTCACACCCAGTAATTGAGCAGAGAGAGCCAAAAGCGATTCCCTCTGGGACAGCTTCGCTTAACGCGCCTCAACCTACTGATCAGATACCACTCAACCCGCTGGCTAGTCCCGTCAATCCACCGCACGTCAGCTTAACATCAGGTCAGGCAGGGCTTGAAATGTTGCAATCTCTTGCTGTTTCCCGACGCTCAACTCTCCTGATTGGTGATACCGGATCGGGTAAGTCAGTCACTCAAGCTTATATCTTGAGCCAGCTGTTCGAGCTTCACCCTGACGCAGAAGTGTTTGTTCTATCTCAGAAAGCAGATTCTTTCTGCGGTCTAGCTGAAAAAGGACGGGTAATTCTCTTTGACCCTACCGAACCCGGACACGCGCTCATCCTGATCAACAACATCTGGAGTGTTTATGACACACGGCGTAGGCTCCCAGAGTCAGAGCGTCCGGCATTGTCCCCGGTACGGTTGATTCTTGCTGATTGGCTCAGTATCAATCAGGCACTTGAAGAGTTGAAGTCAGATGAGTGGGTCAAGAGTTCCAAGTACCTCTCAAAGCTCGCAGACATCATCTACAACGGCAGAGAGCTAAATGTTTGTCTGCTGGTTGACCTACAGAGTTACAACCTAGCCGCTGTGGGGCTGAAAGCCGACCGGAATAGTCGGAAGAACTTTAACCTGATCGGGCTAGGGAACTACTCCATTGACGAGCTGGGGATGGTCAATGAGAGTTACGGTGTTTTAACCAACCTGATAAGCGATCGCTACATTGTGGCTGACGAATCAGACCGCATTGCCCTCAGTGCCACTTTCAAACAACTCCAACCCATCAGTAAGAAAAACTGCCGTCCTCTAATCTTCAGTAGTCTAGCCTCTGCACAGTTGGCACTGCTGCCTGACTTGAGGAAGTACAAGGCGAGTAGTATTGCTGCTGCAAAAAAGCCTTTGACCGTGAGTGAGCCAGCCGTCGAAACACAATCGGAAGCGATTCCCGATGAGACAGTTTCGCTTGACGCACCAACTGAACCAATCAATGAATTAAAAGTATCTGACAGTTTGGCAGAACCCTTAAAGACTATTTGGTTATTTGCAAAAAAGAAAAATGACTGGATTACTGTTCGCAACGTGTATGACCAAAAGTTCAAGGTTTTGGAAGGCAAAAAAGTAGAACAAATTCACCAGTACTTAGGACTACTTGCTGATACTGGATTGGGTGAAATTGATGAGGAGGGTAAGTCTCACTCGTCTGTGGGGTTCCGAGCGTATTAAACTGTGGAGAGTTGTGGGGTGACGGAAAATCAGGCATCCCACGACCCCACAACCTACCCCACGACCCACATACACAGATTTAACCCACAGCCCCACGGGTTTGCCCCACAGCTCACCTCACAAAATTCTGAGCGCAAATATAGAGACGATTATTAGGAGAAAAAACTGGATTTGCTACTTTCAGAACTTGCATAATCTGGCTGGTGTTATGGATAGCACCTAGCAAAAACAATGCCTCAATATCTACCCATTAGACATCGAGGCATTGTTTTTTTCAGGGCATCGCCCGAGCATCGAAACGAAAGTTGATTGCTATTGGTTTTGGAGGTTTGCTTTAATGGTGGTTATTGTAGACCGGGAGGCGTTTGACCGGGGAGCGTTTAAGGCGCAAGGGGAGTTTACCCGAATTAACAAAGCGTTCGATGGAAAGCTTGAAGAAATTCTTGTAGAAATTAACAATAGCCTTTGGTCAAGTGCTGGCTGAAGGTTTTGTGATTTTTGATCATCTATGCAGTCATATGAAGATTAGCAAATCTTTAAAAAAGCAATTGCAAATATATCTGCAAGAGCGTGCCGAGCAAGACGAAAAAGCTAAAGAGTTACTGGAGATACTCAAAAAAACTCATGGCAATTCCCAGAATTGGTTTAACTGGGTAATCTTGAAGCTTACCAGTCTGCTTGGACTGCTTTATCTGGGGGCAATCACCTTTCACATGATAGACCGAGGTGTTGAGCAAGGAGATATTATCTTATTTGCAATTATCTTATTGTTCAACTCCAGTATTTTTGAGAAACTCCAAGAATTAGAAATTGGGAAAGACGGGATATCAGTCAAGGTGCTTCAGGAAGAGGTTGAAGCTGTAAAAGAGCGTGTGGATACCCAGAAAGCTAATATTGAAGCTCAAGGAGGAGCAATTCAGCATCTAGCAAAGGCTTCGGATTATACCAATCGCAAATTTGTTGAAAACATAGTTAGCGAAGATGAACTAAGGCACTTAACTCGATTGTATGAAGCTGAAAAAGACGACAAAGAGTGTTCTTTCCGTAAAAAGTACGAATTTGAAGTGGAGTTGAGGCGTCTACGCACTTTAGGATTGATTGAAAATCAACCGGGAAAGAGCCTTGCAAAAATGCCAGAAACAGTAGATTTAAGAGATTATATAAAAACAACACAAAGGGGGAGAGATTATATTGAATTAAGAAAAAGTTTAGGGGGAGATAACTCTAAAAGTACAAGTACAGCTACCGCCCCGAATTAAAAGATACTTTTACCAAGCGCGTTTCAATGGAACTGCAATCTCTAGGTTCTATACGCCAATATAAATTCCAAGTAGTAAAAGAACTACACTAAACACCAAGCCCGCTTTAAGTTTGCCTTTAGGTGTCACTCCGGAATCAACTATTGCATCTTTAGGACGGCCCGGCTGACGTAACTAGCTAGGTTCCTCTGAGACTTTAACGACCAGTTTTCCCTTCTTGTTGCCGTCGAAAAGTTTTAGGATTGCTTTCGGTGCATTTTCCAAGCCCTCGATCACCTCCAGAGCATATTTAATTTTTCCCTGATTGAGCCACTGTCCAAGGTCGCTTATCGCTTCAGACCATCGGGGAAAATAATCGAGGATAATAAACCCCTGCACGCGAGCACGCTTCATCAGAATCTGGCTGTAATTATAAGGGCCGGGAACAGGCTCTGTTGCATTATAAGTTGAGATTAAACCGCATAGAGGAATGCGTACATGTAGATTAATCTTGGTCAGCACGGCATCAAGAATAGAACCACCAACATTATCGAAATAAACATCAATTCCATTGGGACAGGCTTGAGCGATCGCGTTTTCTAAGTCAACGATTTTATAGTTAATCGCTGCATCAAACCCAAGTTCTTCAACAAGCCAGCGGCATTTCTCATCAGAGCCAGTTATACCCACCACACGACAGCCCTTAATCTTGGCAATTTGTCCAACAATGGAACCAACTGCTCCGGCTGCCGCTGACACGACCACAGTCTCTCCAACTTTTGGCTGTCCAATATCCAAAAGCCCAAAATAAGCCGTGCACCCCGTAGCTCCCAGCGGTCCCATAAATGCCGTAAGCGGAGAGGGCAAAGGGTCAGGTAGTCGCGTGACAGAAAAGCCACTGTTCCCTTCAGCAAGTGCATAATCTTGCCAACCCAGCAGACCCGAAACCAGATCTCCCTGTTTAAAATAGGGATTCTTAGACTCTTCAACCACACCGAGAATAATACCGCGCATGACTTCTCCCATTTCAACGGGAGGCATATACTGCTCCTGGTCGCTCATCCAAATGCGATTGGTCGGGTCTAGCGAAAGATAGATAGTCCGTACCAGAACCTCACCCTCTTTAGGGCTGGGGATTGGTTCTTCCCGATACTCAAAATCGCTTTCCTTGATGTCACCAACAGGACGAGATGCCAAGCGAAACTGCCGATTTATCCCTGTTTTCATCGCTTTATCCTTGGTAGTTCTATAAATGTTAGCGGCTTGGCTTTAAAAGGTGAGACCCAATTCCCTTTCAATAGCTTTAGTTGTTTAAGCTGGTATCGGCGCTTGAACATTGTTTGGTTTTGGGGTGTGAGTAGCAGTCGAACAAAAATGTACGGTAAGGACTACTTCCTGTGATAACGATAAAAGTCGTTATCAGTTGCTCAAGTGTAGTAACAAAATTGTTACTACGCTAATGCCCTTTAAGCGGAGTCTTAAGGCTTAGTTTTAGCAACGGAAAAATTTTGGTCGTTAAGGCTGAAAAGTCTACAAATTAAGGCTTGTTTGGGTGTCCTGATTCCCAATTCTACGTTCGCTAGTACGTGTTCAACTGTCCCAATTTGAGCCATTAATGGGACAGTTGCCATCCCAAACAACCATTTTTCGCCATTACAGACCTTCAGGCAGTGAGCGGTCAGACATCAAAAATGGGACAGTTCCTTTTGACTCCTCACTAACGACCAAAATTTTTCCATTGTTAAGACTAAGCCCTTAAGAAATATTCTTGATAAGGGTCTGATGCCTACAATGTCCCAAAAAGATAGAAAGCTAGGGTTTTAGTGACATAGGTAAAGTGACGAGTTGTTGGTACAGATTTTCAGCGGGAAAGGGCTAGTCAAGAGCCAGGTGGAGACAGTATCAAAAAAGGGTCGTTTTAGGATGCGCCGATAACCAGCAACTGGGAAGATGATGCCAGATAAGGTTGTTTTTTAGATTACACCTGACCAGCTATTTAACCTCTTTTTGCAACATGGTCTTAGGAAATGCCATAGTTTTATCTGATATGACTGTACGAAACTAATGTCTGATAATGATAAAAGCTCGATTGGGCTGGCTGAGTTTATTCAACAGGTTAAACAAGACCTTCTCTCTGTGGCACCTAGTAAGGATAAGGATGCTCCCTTCCTGTTTGTTGAGTCTGTAGAACTGGAACTACAGGTGAGTGTAAAGCGGACTAGCAAGGCTGGGGCAAAGGGGGGTATCAAAATTAATGTACTGGGAACAGGTGCAGAGGCAGGAGTCGATGCGGCTGGCGAATTGGGTCGAGATGATGTTCATAAAGTGAAAGTGAAACTGTCTCCACTCTTCGATAAGGAACGTCTGATGGAGTTTTACCAGACGCTGCATTCGGATAAAGTGCCAACGACGGTGAAGAGCAGTTTAGAGGGACTCCTCAAAGGTGATGAGGAGAGCAACCTGATTGACGATCTGGGGGGCTAATGCGGGGAGCAATAGGTAAATGAACTTACTGGAGCTGCGCTTCTATCCAATTGAAGGGAAGCAAAATTGCTTCAAAGTAAGTGTGGAGGGTTTATTAGGGGAAGTTCATCATGAACCTGTTCTACCTTTTCTAGATAGTGAGACTCCTAATGACCCGGACAGGCGTTTGACGATAGTCAGGGTATTAGAGTCAACAAAGTTCGATGAGAAGAACTTTAAGAAAGATGAGCAAGCTTGGATGGTGCGTGAGCAACTTCTGCTTCCGGATCGGAGTGCTTTTCAGCCTCAATACTTGGCTACTATTGGGCGTAAGCTTTATCAAGTATTAGATCAGCCCATTCAGCAGTTTATTGAGACAGCGGTAGCAGATGCTAAGCGCGCTCGCACCTGGTTGCATATTCGGCTGAGGTTTCCAGAAGACGAACCCAAATATGTCCGTTTGACGGATTACCATTGGGAGTTGCTCCATAACGAGTACGGATTTCTGGCGCATCAAGGAGTGACCTTCTCGCGTTATATTGGCTATCCTAGCCCTCGACCCAGCTTACCTTCAGTTGAGCGCCTAAATGTCTTGTTGATTTCTTCCGGGGCTGGGGATAACAGGATGGGGCTGAAATCATTGCCTTCTCTTGAGCGAGACGCGATCACTTTCGGATTGCAACAAGCCCAGGAGCAAGGGGCAATCCAACTCGAAATTCTAGAACCTCCAACACTGAACACACTGCGAAGACGGTTGCTAGAACGCCGAACTTTAGCAGTTCCTCACGTTCTGCATTTTGACGGTCATGGCTTTTTCGGGAAGCGTTGTAACGAAGCCGGATGTAGGAGAGCCTATAAACAGAGTGCGACTCAGTCTGAATGCGGTGCGCTGCTAGGAAAACCCCAAGGTTATCTGGTGTTTCAGCGATCGGATGGAACGGCTGATTATGTAAGCGCTCAAGAACTGGGAGAACTATTGGGGAACTTGGAGCGTCGAGAGCAGCCAAACTCAGATCAAGGAATTGCATTGGTTGTTTTAAGTGGTTGCAGGACTGGAATGTCTCGCTTGAGTGAATCTGTCTTTAACGGGGTGGCTCAGAACCTGATTGGTAGAGGTATTCCGGCTGTGGTGGCAATGCAGTATTCCATCAGAGTGGATGCTGCCAGTGCTTTTGCAGAATACTTTTACCGCTCACTTGGGCAGCAAGAGTCATTAGCGATCGCTCTACGCCAGGGTCAGAGTGCAACTGGAATTGAAGGGAATCAATGGTATCGTCCCGTACTGTATCTACGATGGCAAGATAATGAGGGTGGTCAACTATTTACAACCTCGTCGATTGTTGCTTCCAAGGAAAGTTTGCTTGAACAGCTTTGGACAAACGAGAACTCTTCAAACCAACCTGAAAATAACCCAAATCTAAGTTTATTTTCTACAGTTTCAAATTCAACACAGCGTGTAAGTCAAACTTCATTAGCTCTACCTTTATCCAGAATCTCTATTTTCCATTTTGATGTAATTCATGTCGATGCCGTTGGACAGCAAACAGACCAAATTCACAAACAGACCCAATTCATCATTGAGCAACTAGACGATCAAATAGCCCTGAAAATGGTAATAATTCCTAGTGGTGAATTTCTTATGGGAGCACCAGATAAAGAAAAGTGGAGATTTGATGATGAGCTTCCTCAGCATTCTGTGAGTGTTAATTCTTTTTTACTTAGTAGAGAGCCAATTACTCAATCTCAATGGCAAGCTGTTTCCCTTTTACATAAAATTCAGCGCGATCTTGACCCAAATCCATCTGATTTTAGAGGAGTCAATCATCCTGTAGAGAGAGTATCTTGGCACGATGCGTTAGAGTTTTGCGCCCGATTGTCAACAAAGACTGGGCATATATATCGACTACCTAATGAGGCAGAATGGGAATATGCTTGCCGAGCGGGAACAGAAACACCATTTTATTTTGGAGAAACGATTACTTCTAGGTTGGCAAACTATGACGGTAGCACTAGTTATGCATACGAAAGTCAAGGAATCTTTCGGCAACAGACTACAGCAGTAGGTAGTTTTAATGCTGCTAATCTATTTGGTTTGTATGATATGCATGGAAATGTGTGGGAGTGGTGTGCTGATCCTTGGCATAACAACTATAAAGATGCTTCGTCTACTGCAAGTATATGGTCTATAAATGGTGACCAACACTACCGAGTAATGCGTGGAGGCTCTTGGAACGCTCATCCTAAATTTTGCCGATCTGCGTCTCGTGCAAGAGGCAGGTTAGAACAAAAGGGAGAAGGAATTGGTTTTCGAGTAGTCAGAGATCTCTAGTTTCAATTGGCTTGAGAGGTTATCTATATCTCTAAAAATGGCCAAAATGCTGGATTGATGCACATAGTGATTGAGTCATCTCTCAACCCTTTTGCTAGCTGCTTAAGTTTTTTCATGTCATAAAAAACATCATAAATATAAATACTTTTATTCTCACATTCCTGTTTTCTGCTTACTCCGAGAAATCCAAACCAGAGAAGTATTTCAATAATTTGTTGTTCTTCTGTTTTTATTCCTGAATGTTTTATATATTCCTTCAATTCTCTTAAGGAAAATAATCTTGGAGCATCTATGAAATAATACAGGATGTCCTCATTATCCGGGAATACATCTCGTACTTCGAGTCCAATTTCATTGCCCATGTCGGCAGAGTATGTAGCCAGTGCTTTTAATAAATCTTCCTCACTAATTCGTTGTCTTCTAAGGTTTATAGCATAACTCTTTGCATAATTGACAATGGTCAATAAGTTACGTGGTCTCATAAGTGATCTTTCAATAAGAAGCTCTGCTGTAGCCTCGCCTTTTATATGAGTTACGCAAATCTGATTCCAGGCATCCTCAAATGACATGTCGCCTGAAAATACATTATTAACTATCCTCCTTCTTAAAAATTCTTTCAATAAATCACGGTCTGTCCAGTCAAGAGAAACTTTAGATTCTTTACCTCGATCAGATGATTCCTCTACAAGGAGTTCAAACACATCATTCCTAACGAAAACAACAGTGTTGAATTCAAAATCTTTTTTAGTGAAATATCTTTCTAGTTTTCTTGTGGCTTCAAGTAAAGCTTTTAGAATAGTAGTATCTGTGACTGTAACTCCTCTAGTAGGCCAGCCTTTGTCGATATTATCAAAAAGAATCCATACTTGGTTTTTTTGCTGGAGGTATTCAGATAAAATAGACCTGAGCTTTGGTATATCATGCTTGTAAATTAACTGAGTCACTTCGTTAGTTCTTAAATAATGAACTTTTTCTTCTCCGTACTTAGTCTGAAATTCATTGCTGATTTTCTGGACAAGCTGATACATTCTTTCAGAAAAATCTACATCTTCATCAAAATTATCTTCCCCATATATTTTAGCTAGGTTACCGTAAAGACTATACAACTTTTGATCGCGAGTATGAAGAGTTCGGTCATTTTGAAGTAACTTATGGCATATTTCTAGAAGCAAAAGGTATTCCCAGAAGGCAGTTGAAACGTGTTCTTTTACTGCTTCTTGTAGAAGATCAAGGACAAGTTGCTTCAATCGCTTAAGTTGATGACCTTCGGGTTTAAGGTCTAGAACTATATTCTTTTTTATTTTTCTCGTTTGTTCTCTTATACGAAGGAATAAAGCTGTTTTTCCAGAGCCTTTTCTTCCGACAACAAGTCGTGCATTACCAGACAGTGTTTGATTAGATTCATCTGTATCAACATAATATTGAAAAAGCGTGTCCATCTCATTCTCTGCCGCCGGTGCTCCAAGATCTAGTCTTTCAATAAGCTGTTGTGGGCGTTTGAGAATTAGCTCACTAGCAGCACTCTGTAGTGCGTCCATAACCTGAGGAGCAAGAGAGTTAATATACTTATCAACATCTTTTGGCTGGTTGTAAACTTTCACTATATCTCTGTATTCAGGAGGAATTGGTTCTTCACCCTCCTGTAGAAGCAAACTTATCTTTTCAAAACCATATGCAAGACCTGATAAAAATGCACCTCGGAAGTTGTTTCTAATATGGTCAGCTGAATTTTTAGACAGAAGGTTAACAACAACCGCAACCGATTTTTGTATTTCATCAATTGCCTCGTAAGCTGACAATCTAGGTTGTTCACTTGGATCAAAGCTTCTGAATCTAATTCTGGATTTCTTAATTCTTGATATGATTCTAATAGAGGCATCTGTCTTATGAAAAGTGTCTAGTACATAAATCGGTGCAGATTTGTCAATTTTATTTGACGGTTGACGTAGGGGCTTTATGTTCTCAGTGTCCTCAACTAAAGAAGCAAGCTCTTTAGAGTTTTCATATTCCTTATATCCCATTGAATCAAACAAGCCAATTTCCGATATCTCTCTTATATCTCCTTGTACTGATCTATTTAGAACAAGTAAAACTCTTTTACCCTTACTAAGAGCATAACCAAATTCAAAAATAATATTGAAGTTTAGGCGTGTTATATCAAGAATGATGGGATCTGCACCATCAATCTGATTAATAGTATCGTTTCTTAAGAAACCTCCAGGTGTGTCAAGTTGACTCGCTCGAATTATATTCAAACTGTTAGATTGAGATCTAAGTAGATCAATTGCATCACTAATTGTCTGACGTGCTGGAATCTGGTCATCAGAGTATAAAAGTAATGTTGCTAGACTCATGCACTTTTGTTATTGATGATTAAGACAGAAAACGTGCTGCTCAACTGTGAAACAGTTGATGATAAAACACATAATTCCTATCCTAGACACAGCTAAGCCAGAGGACACAGCGTAGATCATTCCTCACCCATCGATTGTTTCTAGTTGGCAGGTCGGATGGACAGATATATTCCTCGCTTATAGTGCCACTTTCCATTGCAGCGAGGCGTTTTCAGCCCCTTTAGGGGCTAGAAAATGTCTAAGTCCCATTATGGCAACCTTGGTATTGCTATTTAAACATGATTAAGGCTTGTCGTGATTCCGCTATTAACCGACATCTACAGCATCACACTAACCGCTTTTTGCGTACCGTTTTAGTACGCGCTCAATCGCCTCATCCAGCAAATCCAAATCGGCGGCAGGGTAGACATCATAGTACTTACCTTTGACTTGTTCCTTAGTTGGGGGTTTCCCGTGCCGTTCCTTATATGCCTCAGCCGCTTCCATATCAATATGCAATCGCTGCGAAGCTGTCACCTTCTTCTTACTGGCTTTGATGCGCTCTTGTACCATCCAACTTTTGGACTCTGGCTCCGTACCCTGCTCTGGCTTCGATACCGGAGTGGGAATGTCTTCATTAGACTGACCTAACGCAAGATCAAGTGATACGGCTTTCTCAAAGTAATCAGTGAGAACTGGGATAACCGCCTCGGTCCAGGTCACTTGTGGACCCGACCAATCATTTGTCTTTGATGTGGCTAACCGACTAAAGCCATATTCCTTCCCCAGCTCGGTCAACTGCCAGATTCTTTTGCCGTTGTCTGGACGAACCTGCAAACCCAACTCAACCAACGCCTGGTTCACTTGTGCGGCTTTGATTGAACGTCCCAATTCAGATGTCAATCGTTGGGCCACTTCTGATACGGTCATGCCGACTTCTGGAACGGTGGCACTAGAACCGATTAGTTTCTTTGCATCTTCAATAATGTCTGCTAGACCGGGAAATTTCTTAGCCAGGGCGTTGTATTTAAAATGAGCGATCGCACTTTCATCTAATCCCGCATCTTTCAACCAAACCGAAAGCGTGTTGATGGACTCCATAGCAGCGGCTAGGGCATCAGGTGCTGTGATGCCATCGTCCGGTGTAGAGTCTGACCCATTACTCGGCATGAAAAGGATGCGTGAGAACTTACTTGCATATGCTACTTACATACCGCCCTAGCTGTCTACGACTTCCGCTTTCACGGTGTTGGTAAGTTTTTGGGCTAAACTTCATTGCCCCACACCTCCCATCCGTACCGTGCGGCTCTAGCAAATAACTCGACTCTTTGTCCTCCCAGCGCTTCGCCTAAGCGGTTAGCAATCGTAAAAAACTCTTCTGGCTTACGGCTATGCTCAGTTCTCGGTGAAAAGATTACATTCGGAATATCTCGCAAGCCCAATTTAGTAAATGAGCCAGGTTTTCCTTTTGTCGCGACGAGGAAATGTTCCGTACAGTTGCGACCATAGTGTCCAACACCAATGCGAGGTTTACTGCCGTCTTTGGACACTTTAACCCAAGTAAAAATGCTTTTATATTCAAAGCCCCAGGTCTCCAAACACCGGAACCCCAGCGGTAAGTGATTGTTGGTGACCCAAAGTAATAGATACGAATCCTTAAGAGCAATCTCTCCAACTTGTAACCTTAAAATCTCCTTGTCCATCATGTTGGGGTAAGGGGTTCGATTTCGATGTGTCGGGTCTTTTTCTCTCTGGGTGTACTGCCAAGGTGGGTCAGCCACAATGAGTGAGTAGGGTCCACGCGGAAACGGTTTTAAGCTTGTTGTGGGGAGAGATTGCTTTAGAAGCCCTCTTTTATCGCTGGCGCTGTACTTCTGGGAACGGGGGTCTTGAGTCCCAAAATGCTTAAGAACTCGCTGCTTATGCTTGCCGGATTCATCCCGATAATTCTCAACTTCCTGGTAATAAATGTGTTCCCCAACTTTCTTGCTGCGAATAAAGCTCATTTGTGGTGACTAATAACGTGTCTGTGGTGACTAATGATAACTCAGATGACCCAACTTTTGTGGTGACTAATAAACTGGGCTGTGGTGACTAATAGTAACTAAGGTGACCCAACTGGCGAGCCGCAGCGAGTAATGTATCTATTTCCTGAAATAGACACAAAGCAAAAAGCGCTTGGCTTTAGACCAGCTAGGGCTGTTGTCTGGTTCAATAGGTTATGGAAAAAGGTAATTCATTCACGGTATTCTGCAAAGCAGCTAAAAAGCTTTGATGACAACAGTGAGGGGCTACAGAGCTTTCTCAAATTTGATGCTAGTTTTTGTCACACAACTGTTTGCTACAACCAATTGCCCAGTAAAACGAAAGCTGCCCAGAGGCGGGGATGTTGATACTTCCCCTGCAAAAGAACTAATTGGGCGCGACGTAGGGCTTCTGCCTTTGATACCCCAGTTTTTAGCTCTTGGTAAAAATGACTCATGAGCAAAGCAGTAGACTCGTCGTCCACTAACCACAAGGAAGCCAGTGTACTGCGTGCGCCAGCCCGTACCGCTACTCCAGCAAGCCCTAAAGCAGCACGTTTGTCTCCTGCTGCTGTCTCACAAGCACTTAGAACCAATAATTCAAGTGTGCCTGACTGGCTTTGCTCGATGGTTCGGAGTAACTGATCTAACTCATTGACGTTAATTGGTTTGTCCCAAGCGAGGATAAAAGTCTCTTCGGCTTGAGAACTAAATTGACCGTGAGTAGCAAGGTGTACCACAGGGACAGGAGACGAGTTAATCTTATTGTCGAGAGTTGTGCTGGTAAACTGCTGATTGAGCAGCACGTCGCTAGGGATTTCTGACTTAATTTGTTCTAATTCACTCTCAACGAACTCTAGTGGCGCAAAATTGCGGCGTGATTCGGACAGTCCAGCGGTTAACGCCTTGAGTTGTCTTTGAGGCAAAGGTCTAGGGTCAACAAGCTGCAAACCTGGTGTTAGGGCAATACTATACTTTTCTACTAAATACTGTTTGCCATCGTAGAGAACCGCCATCGGCAGGTTCCGCAAGGGTCCATCTAGGACAAACACTAAAGTTTCGATTCCACTTTGAGCAATAGCTGTCTGGGCAGGTTGAATTAACCAGTTGTATATCTTTTGAGCCTGAGGCTGAATCTCTGCTTCTGAAGTGTAAGGTAATAGCAAATTTTGCCGCAGTTCCTCCACAAGGCTTTCAACTTGCTGCGGTGGCACAGGAGTCGCATAGTGGCGCAGGTTTTGACCAGGCAGCGAAAGGATGACTTCTAATCGATCATCCAGAAGAATTGGGTAGATAACGGCTGCTTTCTCGTCAATTTGATCAACCTGCTGCTTGACATCCAAACAGTTTTCCCGAAAGAAGTTGTCGAGTTCAGCTAATTGGAGAGATTCAATGACTTCACGGGCTTGCTTAAGATTGTCTTGACTCGGTTGGGAGCCTCCTTCTGACTCTAAGAGCAAACCAACTAACTGTCGATAGACGGGTTCGACACTTTCCCGAAAAGAGAACTGGATATCGGGATTGATGGCGACTAAATCGCTGCGGAGAGACTTGAGAGTATTGACTGCTTCGGTATAAGCGGCGATCGCACTGGTGCGATCGCCTTGCGCTTTGAGGAGGCGTCCCAACTGCCACTGCCACTTGTTAGTAATTTCTGGGGCATTAATCATCTGGGCAAGATTGAGGGCTTGCTGTGTGAGGTCAATGGCCTCAGACTCCTGCCCGTTCATCTCGTACAACTCTCCTAGATGACCCAAGGCATAGGATTCGACTCGTCGATCTCCTAAGCTTTTCGCCTGTTGGCGGCTAGTTACTAGCATCTGAGCAATGTCAGTAGGAGGAACTGAGGATTGAGGGCTGAGGGCTGATAGTTTCATTAAGCTTTGAGCTAGGTCAATCCAGCCATAGACGACTGTTCTACTAGGGGGTGAGTTAGTAAGCTGAGACTGGATTTGAGGCAACAACGTTTGGGCAGCACTGACTTGCTCAGTATCTACCAGTAAGCTCAGTTGATTCAGTTGAGCTTGTAGTTTTGTGGTTGGTGAGGTAGCCGTGGTTATTGCTTGTTGGTAAAACGCCAGAGCTTCTTGAGCTTTGAGTTCGGCTTGTTTTTGGTTGTCTATGGCGATGAATTGACTATATGAAGCGCGTGCCGTATTGCCCATACTAAAGAGTGCCATACTCAGGTCTTGAGGTGATCGCAATCTCTCTGCTAATTCCCGACTTTGCTGCAAAAACTCTTGAGAATTCTTTAAGTTGCCGACCACCCGGAAAACATTACCAAGATTCCGCAATCCAGACGCTTTGAGCGGGGAATCTGGTTGCTTTTGAAGGGTTTGCTCCACCTCGGTTAAGGTACTCAAGGCTCGACGATAAAGTCCCAAAGAACGCAGTGCTTGGGTTTGGTTGATGCGGCTACGAATGACACCGACATCATCGCCTACTTGAGCATAAGTGTCAGTTGCCTTTTGCCAAGTACTCTGTGCCGCTTGGGCTTGTCCTCTTGCCAATTGCAGACGACCTTGAACCTCCAAGGCTTGGGCAAGAACTTTCAATTGGTCTTTTGAATTGGCTGGATTTTGCCCTACCTGCAAAAGGTTGAGGCTATCTTCAACAATTTTAGTTGCCAGTGACCACTCTCCCATTTGCTGATAAGCCAAGGAGAGATTACTCAAGGTCATCGCTTGCCTGAGTTTATCTCCTTGTGCTTCAAAGGTGGTGGCTGCCTGTTGCCAGACTTTAACTGCTTGGTTGAACTGCCCGGTATCGTAAAAGTCTCTGCCCTGCTTATCCAACTCCAGCGCATCAGGGAGAGTTTGAACGAGGGGTGGAGTTGTCGGAACCTGCGCCCAAGCGGGTGTTATCCCTACGCCCAATCCAGCCAAAAACGTTAAACTCGCTACTGCCTGAGCGAGGTTTAGGAGATTGACACGAGAAAAAAATACAGGTTGTTTTCTTGCCATGAAGAAAAAGACTCTAAGAGCAAACCTTCATATTGAGTTAGCACGATGTCACCTATGCCCTTTGTTGCCAACACCGAAATGTTCTCGGACGTTCACGAAGGGCAGGCAATTGATGTTTTCCAAGGAGAGTAGGGCATTCCCTTGGGTACTTCGGCAGCGAGAACCACCTCGCCTTTCCCATTGATCACCCACCCTTGAGCTTCTACAAGCGGAGCTGGTATGGAGCGAGTCGGATTCGTGGAAACCGGTGAACTAGAGCGGTTCTCGCCTGAAGGATTGAGTGTCACCAAATCGACCTCAACGGCATCACTACTCAGCGCTTCACTCGGACTCGGCGGCAAGCCACCACGACCCGTGATCACAAATTCGCTCTGAGCTTGATTTTCTTCACTCGGTTGACAAGCCTGTACCACCTCAGTCTCAATTGGCGCAGTTGGCAAGTTCACCAATCCACGGCTAGGGTCAACATCAGGTGTATTGATTTCCACAATCCCTCTGAACTCAGATCCAAGTTCAGACGTGGCTGTGATGTCACTTTCGGGAGTCGGTTCTTCCCGGAATTCTGTACCCCAAATGCCTTGAGCGGTGATAATGACCCGACCCCCGAAGGCATCTTCGGCATTGGCACTGATGTTGCTATCTTCTAAAGCGGCTATGACACCAGTATCAATGCTAATATTGCCGCCAGTAGCTGTGCCAGTGGCGTTGGTGGTGATATTGCTGCCACCACGCAACACCAATTCCTGAGAGAGCAGTGTGATATTCCCCTGCCCCTCTGGGCTGTCAGGCTTTTGGCTTCTGGTTTCAGCCTCAAGGCGTGCATCAGTATCTAGACGGATAGAATCAGCTTGTATCCAAAGGTCGCCTGCATCCCCTGACCCTTCAGTACTCACAGCGACTTTACCTCCCTCGCGGACAATCAACTCTTCAGTCGTAATCCTTAAGTTTCCCCCCTCACCTGTGGGGTCAAGATTAGGAATTTGAATTGTATCAGCAAATACCCCACTAGCCGCGTCAGCCTGATCGAGCAAATCGAGCCTTAACGGATCAATCTGTTGGGCAAGTCGCTCATTGAAGGTAGGGTCAGAGCCAGAAATCGTAATGCCGTCAGTTGCATTGACAGTGATGTTACCTGCGGCTCCACTGCTGTAGGCGGTTGTGAGTAGTTGTCCGCCGCCACTAAGCTCAAGGTTGTTGGTATCAACCGTAATGTTACCGCCACTAGAGGGGTTCCAAGTTCGCGCACTTAAAACGGCTCCATTCGCTAGGCGCAGGACATTAGTAGTAACTGTGATATCACCGCCCTCACCCGTGGCTGGTGTCCTGGTGCCACTCAACAACCCACTCGATAATCCATTGCTCCCCAACCCATCAAAGGAGAGGGTATCCGAGGCAGTAATCCTGATACTACCCCCATCCCCCTGTGCAAAAGTCTCAGCAGACACGACAGCACCATTTGTCAGCAAAAGAGATTCTGTTGTGATGTTGATGTCCCCCCCATTGCCTACAGCTTCACGCTCCACAGTGCTGAATACACCACTTGATGATCCATGGCTCCCGACCCCATCCAAGGAGATGGTATCTGAGGCAATAATTTCAATATCTCCCGCTTTGCTCTCAAGCAACCCTAACGGTGAATTTATTCCCGCCTGAAGTTGGCTTCCTCCTGTCATATTCAAATTCTGGGCGTTGACGACAATACTCCCGCCACCACCAGCACGTACATTCACGTTTGCACCATCGGTAAGAGATACATCGGTTCGCGTGATGCCATCGGGAAAACTTAAACGCAGGTCATTGCCATCAACATTTAGCCCAACGGTTCCTACTCCTAATAATCCTCCCAGTTCCACTCGACCTCCTGGAGCGTTCAACGTACCTCCCTGAATCGAGATTTTCCCAGTTGAAGTGGCAGTTGGAGACACATTACCCCCAACTAGTAGCAAGCTTTGATTTTCATTAACCGATAGAGTTCCTCTGATTTCAATTGAATTAGTCGGCTGGGCGGCAATTGAATTGAACAGCAATGCCGAAGGATTGACAGTTAGTAAGGAATTATTGGGGGAAACCGCTGAAGTTAAGGAAAACTCACCACCACCGGGAAATGCGATCGCATTAGCGGTTGTCGCGACAAATGAACCGCCAATATCTAGCTGAGCATTCTGCCCAAATATAATGCCATTGGGATTGATGAGGAAGAGATTGGCATTGCCTCCAGCTCGAATCAGCCCTTGAATATCAGAAGGAGAGCCACCCGTAACTCTGGCTAGAATGTTGGCGATCGCAGGATCGCTGAGGAAATCAGCAATGCCGCCGTTGGGAATGCTAAAACTACTGAAACTATGGAACAGATTGGTATTATCAACAGGTGTCCCCTCTGTAATGTCAAAGGTTGTGCCGTTAGGAGTGACTACAGTTCCTAAGGAAGAGTCGGGAGTGATCTGGGCAAAAGTGCCAGTTCCAGAAAAAGCGATCGCACTACCAATGGCTAAGCAACCCGCTATCCCTAACTGCCAGCACCGCCTCCGATGGCTTGGAATCATCTTAGACACCTCCTACAGAAAGAGGCAGTAGTTGAGTCAACTTCCGCCAATGCCCATAATGCTAGATGGCAACTCAAGCTTAGAGTCGCTGAATGCGGTTACAAATTATTGCGGAGAAGGCGATCGCTCTCTATGTAGCTTTAATAATGCTGATTTGCAGATGTGTTGCTTTCATTCCTGATGAAGGTAAGTTATCTCTCAACCTTGAAGGCATATACCCCAAGCCTGCCTACTTAACAGTATTTTAAGGAACTGGACAGTCGCCAAGCGGCTCAACGGGGCGTACTGATACAGCGATCGCACCAGTATTTGCTGTTGTATCAGCTTGAAATGTACTTTGAGAACCGAGGCGATTCAGCGCAAAGCCATTGTCACTCGTGTTATTGCTTAAGTTTAAACAAATAGTAGAGGTAGGAGAGAGATTAATTGCTGACCCCGTTTCCGCTAGGAAACCGTTAGGGAACGGGGGGTCGCTCTCGCCAGGATTACCTGTCATGGTGTTGAACCGGACACTTGCGAAGATTTGAGAATTTTCGGTGGCGAATATTGAAAGCCCAAAACGAGCATTATCAGTGGCAGAATTCCCTTCGAGCAAAAGCTGGAGGGAAGAGTCGCCTTCTGTGACAGTGGTGATGCCGTCAGAGCCATTGCCAGAAAGCGTGTTGTTGGTGATTGTCGCTGTCGAAGTGGCAAACTCCTTAGGATTAATAACGATACCGAGAGTTCCATTGTCAGAAACTGTGTTGTTGTCAATCGTCAGTGTTGAAGTCGAATTACCTAACATCTGGGAATCGATACCGTTAATGCCATTGCCAGAAACCGTGTTGTTGGTGATTGTCGCTGTCGAAGTGGCAAACTCATTGGGGTTAATGCTGATACCGAGAGTTCCATTGTCAGAAACTGTGTTGTTGTCAATCGTTAACGTCGAAGTCGAATTACCTAACATTTCGGCAGCAATGCCAGCAGTACCATTGCTGGAAACTGCGTTGTTGGCTATGGTTGCTGTCGAAGTGGTAAATTCCTGGGGCTTAATGCCGATGCCGACATTGCTATTGCCAGAAACTGTGTTGTTGTCAATCGTCAGGGTTGAAGTTGAATTACCTAACATTTCCGCAACGATGCCTTCTTCACCATTGCCAGAAACTGTATTGTTGTTAATCGTTAACGTCGAAGTCGAATTACCGGATATCCCAGCACCGATGCCTTCAGCACCATTGCCAGAAGCTGTATTGTTGTTAATAGTCAACGTCGAAATTGAATTACCTAATGTCTGGGCAGCGATACCGACATTGCCACTGCTAGAAATTGTGTTGTTGTTGATGGTGAACCTCCCTTGGGCACTATCAGCAAATCCGACACTAATGCCGTTGAGCTGATTCCCAGAAAGCGTGTTGTCGGAGATATTCGCTGTTCCCTCGGCTGTATTAGTTAGACCAATGCCAATAGCATTATTCGTGGTATTAGCAATCCGGTTCCTGGCAATCGTCAGATCAACTGACTCCGTCGTATTTTCGAGGACGAATCCGCTATTACCAATGCCGCCAGTTGTATCGATGCTGTTATCGGTAATCATGACTTCCCCGGTAACGTTAGTGAGCAAGATACCCCGTTGAGTGGAATTGGCGATCGCATTGTCTCGAATGCTTACAGTACTGATGTTCCTCCCCTCAATAGCACTAGTACCAGCATTGGGGATATCAAACCCAGAAAGCGTTGTTTCGTTGCCCATCGTTACCGAAGCTTCCGCACTAGGAGTGATGATAGGCAGCACCCTAGCACCTGATAGTGGTAACTGGACAACATCTGATTCTACTGTCTCTAATCGCTGCACCGGACCCGTGGATAGCACCTGCACTTGGTCGGGAATTGTGAAGGGGGGAATACCAGAGTTTGTTCCAGACTGCACGTAGACGATATTGTTACCGTCAGATAGAGTTCGATCCAGTCCCTCCTGGACAGTCCCAACCGGATTCTCAAACGTGCCATCTCCCCCAGCTATCCCTAAGTTGACGTGCTGGAACACGTAAGGCTCATCCGTCTCCGGATTAGTGGCAGCTACCTCATTTGCTTCCTCTTGATGGTCGATGACAATCGCGTTGTTGCGCTGCACCGATTCTCCCAATCGTGCCACAACACTTTCTTCTTCACTGATAGAACCTTGGGGACGGGTTCCAGGAAAAGTCGCGCCAACAGTGAAAACAATATTTGTACCAAACAGGTCATCATTTTGCAAAGATACGCCCAGATTTAGATAATCTGTGGGACGCGCTTGTAATCTCAGTCGCCAACCTAAAGTCTCCGGAGAGCCTTCGGCATTATAGTAATACAGCCCTCCATAACCGCGTAAATCACCCTCTTTACCGAGTTGAGCAATTCTTGCCCCAGCTTCCACATCAAAACCGCCCATTGCGGCTTCTCGGTTGCGCTGTTGATCTAAAATTAAAAAGTTTTCGCGAAAGAAGCTTTCTCGGAGCAAAACATCGCCTACTCCCTGTCGATTGTCTCCAATTGGCAGATAGGCATTGACGTGAAAGTCCCAAATTTCTCCTAAACTCTCTGCGCCCAACCCAATTTGGTTAAAGGTATTGTTGCCAGTATGGCGATTGTCGTAACCAATGTAACCGCCCCAAATCCTGCGGGAATTTGAGTTATAAGTGCGGTATCCAAGCAGGATATTTCCACCTAAGTTCGCATCGTTATCGAGCAGCAATCGTCCTTCGATGAAGGTAAGATTATTGCCCGGTTTCTGGAGGAGCGGGACAAAGCCCTCGAAGCGAGTAAAGCCATCAAATCCACCGCCAGAGGTAGTGTGTCCGATTCCAAGGCGAGGAGTAATTCTTAAATCAGCGGCAGTTTCTGTTGATGTGGATGGTGGCGTTTGTTGCTCCTCTAACTGCGCCGCAACTGGGGTACTAATAGTGGTCGCTAGTACTAAACTGATGAACCCAATTCTTGTTGCTTTTTTCATATATCTCAGGAATTATCTATTGAAGAAGTTCAACTTAGCAACGAGACTATGAAAAACTTTGGTGTTTGAGCCTGACAAGTCAGTAGATGCGTTTTAAGTGAGTTCTGCAACTTCTGCAACCCTTCATCAATTAGGACAGTAATATCTGACATAGCAACCAAAAGCTATGAGCTTTGCTTAAGGACTTGTAGTAGCTTGCAGGAGATGGATATAGACCAACTGATGTATCGCTCTACTTTTGTGTCAGGTTCAGGTCGCGAATTTGCTGCAAAAGGCTGTCTTTTTTTACAAAAGTTTATACAAAGCTGGTTTTGCCTTGACTTGAAGGAGTTCAGAATGTTGGAATTCCGCTTTTCTGAAAAGTTTTGTAACGGAAGCCAACATTTGGCAGAAAATTCACGAATAGAGGCTGAGAAAGAGATAGAACTTCCAAGCTGTTCTCGATGAACGTTTAGATTTCACATGCATAAGACGGAGCAAGATGAAATAGACGAGGTGCTAAAACAGCTAGCGCTTGTTGCTCAGCAACACCCACCACTAACTCACGGGCGACAGCTAGCTTTGAGGCAGTTGGTTAATGGAATTCTGCAATCTGGCAGACTTTGCCGTCCTCAACAGGGTCAATTTTCAGGTGTTTATCAAGATATTTATGATGAGGCACTCCAGGAACTCTTGCTTTTTGTTTGCCAAAATATTGACAAGTATGACCCAGAACGTGGAAGTGTGATGGCATGGGTGAATACTCTGCTAGCACGGCGATTTTTTAGAGAAGCTATTCCAAAACTCCTAAGCCAGCGGAACTTTAGAGTAATGACCCTTAGTGAATTGGATAATCTTGCCGCACCGGAAGAGACTGAAAGCCTTACAGAAATCTTTCAACAATGTATAGAATCAGACCCCGAAAACATTTTTCAAAAAGAACACATAGAAAATTATCCCTCCGCTAACTTTCAAGCCTTAGTGAAGCGTAGAATTTCAGGGCAATCATGGAAAGAGATTTCAGCAGACTTAGAGATTAAAGTTTCTACAGTTAGTAGCTTTTATTCTCGATGTTTAAACAAATTTTCTTCAAAGTTAAAGCAATATTGTATTGATAATGTCACCTAGAACAGGAGAAAATCATTGTAATTAATGATGAAAAATCTATCAGAATCTTTAACTTTTACTGTACCCCTTAGCTTGTCAGTTCACGCTAAAGCTGAGCAGTTTTGTAGACAGCAACGCGATCATCAAAAAGCTAAACAGGTTTATCTCAATACATTGGCAGTGTCTGCCGTGAATTTCTACTTGCGTTGCATGGGCATTGAGGCAGATTGGGAGACGAGTCATAGTTTTAACTCGGTGATGTACTCCCTAATGGATGTTGCGGATTTAGAGGTCAAAAAATTAGGTAAGTTAGAGTGTATTCCAGTCTTACCAAAAACTCAGGTGATTCACATTCCGCCGGAAGCATGGTTAGACCGCATTGGCTATGTTGCTGTACAGCTTAACGAATCACTACGAGAAGCAATGTTACTGGGATTTAGCGAAACAGCAGGCAGTGGTGAGTTACTCATTAGCCAGTTGAGATCGCTCGAAGATTTGCTAGAACACCTCCGTCACATCCAGCAATCTGAACCTGTAAAGTTGGGCGTACACCTTAGCCAATGGTTCGAGAATATCTTTGAAGCAAGCTGGCAATCCCTCGAAGCACTTTTAGGCAAAAACCAAGAGAACTTAACCTTCAGTTTTAGAACTAATATAAGTGAAGCTGGTGTTCAACGAGCTAAACTAATTGACTTGGGAGTGCAACTAGGAAGCCAATCTGTAGTCCTGCTAGTGGCAATTGCTCCGGAGGCTGACCAAAAAGTAGGTATCGTTGTGCAAGTTCATCCAGCAGACGGTGAAACACATTTGCCATCTAACCTAAGGTTAACTTTGCTCTCCCAATCAGAAGAAAATCTCCAGGAAGTGTCCTCAAGACGCCAAGATAACTATATTCAACTCAGGCGATTTCGAGGTGAACCTGGAGAAAGTTTTAAAATTAAAGTGGCTTTTGGTACTGTCAGTATGCAGGAAACTTTTATCATCTGACTACTGACCTTCAGACGCAGATGAATAAGTTAGTTATCTTGAGCCTAGGAAACGGTAATTTAGCAAACGGCTTTCCCGATGTTACAGCACAACTTTGGGAACAGGACAACCCTAACCCAATGCGGTTTACAGGTCGTTTACCAGCAGCGCCAGAGATTTCTGAACTCTACAGATATTGGCAATTGCTTTATCAAGCTCTCTACCGTCGTCTAGGATGGCATTCTCGAATTGAAATCGACTCCGGAGATGTAACAAATGTTTCCGAGATTGATTTCACTGATTTATGCCAGCAGTTACAAAATAGAATTAACGAATGGCTCAACTCTGAACCGTTTCGCCAAATAGACCAGCAATTACGAACCCAATTAGCCCCATTAGATGAAATTCGCGTCATTATTGAAACGAATGATAATCTCCTACGGCGGCTGCCCTGGCACTTGTGGAACTTCTTTGAGCATTATCCCTTAGCGGAAGTTGCTCTGAGTAATACAGAGTATCAACGATTAAGCCCATTACCGACTCGAAAAAAAGGGAATAAAGCGAGAATTTTAGCGATTCTTGGTAATAGTAAAGGAATTGATATTGAGAAAGATCGGGCTTCTTTAGAGCAGTTGTCGGAGCAGGCAGAAACTCAATTTTTAGTAGAGCCAACACCAAACGAGTTACATGACCAGCTTTGGCAAGACTGGGATATTCTGTTCTTTGCAGGTCATAGTTCCAGTAAGGAAAAAGGGCTAATTCAGCTCAATCAAAGAGATACGATTACGCTTGAGCAATTAAGGAATGCTCTCAAAAAAGCGATTAGTCGAGGGTTGAAGCTGGCAATTTTCAACTCCTGTGATGGTTTGGGTTTGGCGCAAGAGCTTGCTGATTTGCATATTCCACAAGTTATTGTCATGCGAGAGCCGATACCGGATGCGATCGCTCAAGAATTTTTGAGGCATTTTCTGTTTGCCTTTTCGCATGGACAGTCTCTTTATGCTTCGGTACGAGAAGCACGAGAAAGACTGGAAAAACTAGAAGACGACTATCCCTGCGCTACTTGGTTACCCGTCATCTGTCAGAATCCTGCTGCTGAACCAACAACCTGGCAAGAGTGCTGTAGTGGCAATCAGCACAATTCAAAAAGAAGTAAAGTTGAGCAACAAAATCGCTTAATTTTTTCCAAAAGAAAGAGCGGCTTTCTCAGCGTACTTCTAGCGAGTGTGGTAGTCACTACCTTGGTGATGGAAGTCCGGAAACTGGGGAAGCTCCAAAACTGGGAATTACAGGCATTCGACCAACTCGTGCAACTTCGACCTGATGAAAAACCAGACCCACGTCTTTTGGTAATTACTGTTACTGAAAAAGATGTTCAGAACCAAAACCCGAAGGAGAGGCGGGGGGCATCACTATCAGATCGATCTCTTGCAAGAGTGTTGGAGAAATTAAAGCCGCATCAACCGCAAGTTATCGGCTTGGATATCTATCATGATTTTCCCGTAGACCCAAATTATCCAGACTTAAACACCCAGCTACAAAAGAACGATCGCTTTATTGGTGTATGTGAAGTGGGTGGCACGGACGAACACCCCGGTACTAGACCCCCTGCGGGAGTTCCCGAATCCCGCATCAGCTTTAGTGACGTTCCGGTTGACCCCGACAAAGTCATCCGTCGCCAGCTATTGGGTATGGCTTCAGACCCCGACTCGTTTTGTGTCACAGACACCTCCTTCAGTTTCCGAGTCGCACAGACTTATCTTGCGGCAAAGGGTATCCAATCTGACAGAACCTCGGAAGGGGACTTGAAGATTGGTTCTGTCGTTTTTAAGAAACTCGAACCTCAGACGAGTGGCTATCAGAATCTAGATTCACTGGGTTACCAAGTGCTACTCAATTACCGTGGCAATTCAGTTGCACAGCAAGTTACTCTTACCGAGTTCTTGAGCAATTCGCTTGACTCAGAACTACCCAATCTAGTGAGCGATCGCATCGTCCTGATTGGCACGACAGCCAAAAGTTTTAAAGATTATTTTCCTACACCCTACAGTGCGGGTCAGTGGCCTCAAGAATCACCAGGAGTGATTATTCAAGCGCACATGGTCAGTCAGATTCTTAGCGCTGTTCTGGATGAACGACCACTGCTGTGGTGGTTGCCTGCTTGGGGCGAAATGCTCTGGATTTGGGGTTGGGCAGTCGTGGGAGGAGTTTTGGCTTGGCAATTCCAGTCGCCACTCAGTTTGGGATTGGCTGGTAGCGTTGCACTGAGTACCTTGTATGGACTCTGCTTTGTCCTCTTGCTACAAGGGGCATGGGTGCCACTCGTTCCATCAGCTTTGGTCTTAGCCGCTACAGGGGGGAGCGTTGTGGCTTACAGGGTATTTCATTTCAGAACCAACAACAGCAGTAGACATCTGATTTTCGATCATGACTAACAAAAGATTGCATTTTCAGCCCATTACGCTGGGTTGCCTATTCGCATTGACCTTCGCCAGTTCCATAGCTTACCCCTTACAAGTGAGCGCACAATCTCCTAGACCTGTCAATAACGCTCCTAGTCGCGGACAAGAACAGTTAAACAATTTTGCAGGGGATGGCATACCTCTGAATCGAAAAGGAGGGGGAGTACGCTTCATCCCGCCACCCGTGTCAAATGAAGCGGTACCTGGCTTTGACGAGGACGGCAGACCTCGGAAGCGAGAAGGTGGGGGAAGCCGTGGCGAATGTTTGGTTGAGAATAAGCCCCCTCTGACTGCCTTAGTACCCGACACTGGCGTGGGGTTAACAGTAAGCGAGTCTCCCACTTTTTTGTTTTACGTGCCTTATACACTCACGCCCGAACACTCTGTAGAGTTTGTGCTGAAGGAGGGGGAAACTTATATCTACGAAACCAAGATTCCGGGAAGGGGAACATCACCAGGTATTGTCAGTTTTCACCTTCCGTCCACAACCTCTCTAGACGCTGACAAGAATTATGATTGGCACTTTGTCGTTTATTGTGATTCACAAAACAAAGATAAGTTTGTTTTTGTAAATGGTTCGGTTCGACGAGTTGAACGCCCTGAACTGAAGCGGCAGTTAGAGTCAGCAAACCCACTGGAGCGCATTACATTGTATGCCACTGAGGGGATTTGGTATGAGGCTGTAACGGGTCTTGCTGAACTCCACCGTGCCGCTCCACAGGATGACCAACTTCGTAGTAACTGGGCAGGTTTGTTGCAGTCTGTTGGCTTGGAAAGGCTAGCCCCAGAGTCCTTTGTTCCTTGCTGTTCTCCTCAGCAGTAGCGATCACCTATTTTTGGGAAGGGAGGCGCGATTTTCTTCAGAAAGCTGAATGCTGGTCTCCGAAGCGTTTAGCACTACAGACCTCTTTCAGTTGAACCCTTTGGGTTGTTGCCCAAGCTTCAGAGGAAGAGGCGATCGCGGTAGTCAAGACTTCTATTTTAAGGCGAGCGCTTTCTCAATCAGCTCTAATAGCTGTGGCAGCTTCTTGGTGAGTTGTTTTTCAGCCGGAGTGTTTTTTTCGGAGTCGGGAAGGCTTATCCATTGTTCCAGCGCCTTTAAAGCCTGTCGCAGAGCTGTTTTTTTAGAAACCTGTCCAACTTGGACAGGTTTTCCTTCAGTAAGATATCGCCTTACACTCCTCAAACTCTTGCCCACAATCACTTCCAATGCGGGTCGGAGTCGTTTCTCCTCTTTAGATGGACGACCGGGGGTATCCACATACCCAGCAGATCGTAATCGTTCGGCTAAAGCGCGAACTTCATTAGGGGTATAGTCCCGTCGTTTTTCGTTTTCACTAATTTCAACTTGTAGTGCTTGCTCTGGGTCTTCATCCGCATTGAAAGGCATCATTCTGACGGGAACCAAGTCATCTGGAAAGTGCTGAGCATACGCTTCCGGATTATTTTCCCTGATAGAAGCGATCGCCGCTTTCCGATGTCCCCCAGCCAACAAGCGTCCTCGATTATCGACAACCAACGGCTCTATTAGTCCCAACACCGCGATCGATTCCGCCAATTGAGTAACATGCTGACCTTTCAAGGGTCGGGTATCTGTTTCCCTGTCCAAAATTTGCTCCAAGGGCAGCGTCGTACCTTGTGTCCGCTCCCGTTGGGCCACCGCCGCTGCCTTTTCGTCCTGGTCATGCAGTCGCTCTGCCGTCTGGTGTGCGGCATCCCATACTTCAGTCCGTGAGCGTCGTCTAGGCATTATTAGCTCCCTTGAATGAGTCGGGGTCTAGAACCCATTGAGCGAGGGCTACCAGTTCAGTGGCTCCACGACAATTGGCATCATAATCCATCAGCGGCACCTGTTCTGCCGCTGCCAGGGAGAGTGTAGTGTCTTGGGGAATCACAAACCGTGGAATCTGCGGATATCTCAAAGCTAATTGAGGCGCAATTTGCTTGTCCAACGAGCGTCGGGCATCGATTTGCGATAAGACGAGCGCCCATCGCCCTGGACCCCGCCTGCCCTTCAACTGATAGCTCTCCAAAATTTCCAGGACTCGTTCGGCTCCGATGACGGCAAGGGGATGAGCATTCGTCACAACCAACGCTACATCAGCCGCAACTACACCTAACCGCTCCAGATACTCATTGCCAGGAGGACAATCGAAGACGATAACATCATAGTTTAAGCTAATCACCGCCTCTGCCAATTCTTCGGGATGAAGCGATTGAATCCTTTGACTCCCCAATTCCGGTCCCCCAGGAAGTACATGAAGCTCTTGAGTTGCTTCTAAGGGTGACACCGCACCCCCAGTCAAAAGTTCGGCAGTCCCAGGCGCGATCGGATCGACTCCCAAAACATAAGCCGCATTGGACTGCGGATCGAGGTCAATAACCAAGACTCGCCGCCCCTGATGAGCTAGTGCCGACGCTAATCCACAGGCGACTACCGTCTTCCCGACACCGCCCTTTCTCGCTGCTACGGCTACAAAGCATCGCTCGTTCATGGGCGAATCGTATCACGTTCATAGTAGCTTTCAACCCATCCCCTAGACACGCGACCCCTCACTGCGGTATGTCTGTGCCAAGCGTGAGGTGCGTGTAGTTGAAGCGAAACAGGCATGGAAGGGGAAAAATACTCACTCAAACAGAGATCCAGTTGTTATTTAACGAGGGTCTCCCAGATCCCTTTTACCGCTGTCTGTTTGCCACAGCACTGTTTAGTGCAGCAAGAATTAATGAAGTTTGCACGCTTCTTACAGAAGACGTTTTTGACAAGAGTGGCAGAGTGCGCTCACACTTAACGATTAGAAAAAGCCAAACCAAGGGGCAACTAGGAACCCGAACCATTCCCATCATTCCCGACTTGAGAGCCTTCTTAGTCACCTACTACCCGGAAGCTTCTGACCCCTACTTATTCCCCGGTCGCTACGACAAGCACTCCCACATCAACCCCGACTCCGCTGCCAGGGTCTTGCGGAAGGCATGTGCAATAGTGGGAATTGAGGGCGTGAGTACCCATTCATTTAGACGCACAGCCCTGACTCAAATGAGTAATGCGGGCATCCCGTTAAAGGTGATTGCCACCTACTCCGGACATCGGGACTTAGCACAATTGAATGCGTACCTGGAGGTGAAGGACGAGCAGGTGTTGGGAGCGGCGGCAAGTTTATCGATGCTGTCGCCAGTAATCGGAGATGTCGGGAAAGTCATCTTAGACGACAACCCATCTCAATCGGTCAAACAATCGGCAACTGAATCGAAAAAGCCTTGATTCACCCAATCAGATGGCACAGCGAGAAGCGTTGCACTTGTGTTGATGAAGGTTAATCAAAACATTGGGAACCGGGAAAAGTGGATATCCCGGTTTCAGCCAATCCAAGGAACCCGCACAGCCTGAGGTGGTTACTCAAGAAGCTGGAGATCAGGGATAAAAGCCGCGCTCGCTTCCTATTGTAAGTTGCGTTCAAAGATAGATCTTCTCTCCCCCTGCTCTTGCTATGTACACGGAGCCAGTAGCAGTGTGCAGTTTTTGGTTAACCCTTAAGTGCTTACCTCCTACCGTTACAGGCGAGCGCCTGACTTAACGAATTTTGCACCATTGGGCTAGATGGGTTGGCAACCAGTATGACTTGCCCAGTGCGGCTAATTTGCCATCCGGTTGCTTCTACGATTGGGGCGCGGGTGATTGTTCTTCCCTCTAACGTGTGACTGCTGCCATGTGAGTGCTGATTGCTCTCATCTTGTCGAGTCGTTGTCTGTTGAGGCACTGTTAGTCGGCGGCGGTCAAGCCATGGGGCATCATCGTCTAGCTGTTGTTCCGGTGTGGGGGGCAATCCGCCTCGACCTGTGATCGTGAAGAAGTTACCCTTATCGGCAGGACAGCCTTGGGCAATTAACCCTGATGCGTTCACAAAGTCAGTGGGTAATGCCACTAACCCAGCCGTTGGGTCAATTGCTGCGGTTGTGACATCGAGCGTGCCAGCTAAGGCAGAAGTCGCTCCGGTCGCGGTGATGTCGCTTAGGGGGGTGGGTATCAGGCGCGGTTGAATGCCAAAAATAGAATAGGCATTGAGGCTAACATTCCCGCCCCGAAAATTCCGAGAATTGGCGCTAATATTGCTATCTTCCTTAGGCACAGCAATCAGAAACTGGGTATCAATGGCAATATTCCCACCAGGGATGTTGTCTCCAGTTGCATTGGTTGAGATGTTGCTGCCGTTGCGTAAGAGAATCAAGGACGAGCGCAAATTAATATTGCCCCCACCCCCAGACGTGTCGGCTCGAATTCTGCCCCCATTGTTGAGAAAGATGCGCTCGGCATCGGCAAATAAAGAACCTGCACTACCCGTGCTGGAACTACTAACGCTGACTTGTGCGCCATTTTGAATGCTGAGGTTGCCCGTTCGCAGCGTTAAGTTACCACCCGTGCCACCGCCGCCCGTTTCAGCCGCGATGATAGAACCATCTCCGGTCAGCGCGATCGACTCGGGAGCGGTAATTGTCAGGTCTCCTCCATCCCCACTGCCGCGCGTTGAAGCCGAGATTTGTGCCCCCTGTTGCAAGTTCACCCGCAGGGTTTGCTCGTTGCTCCCGGGTTGAATGGTTAAGTCCCCTGCCTCTCCAGCACTGGTGGTTTCGGTAAACAAACCACTGGTTGCACCCGCAAGTTGCAGGTCAGGTGTGTTCAGTGTGATGTCACCCGCCCGGCTGTTACTCGATGTTGTCGAGACCAATCGCCCGCCACGGCTCAAACCAACTGTGTCGGCACTCACTGTGATACTGCCAGCATCACCTTGCCCCCGTGTCGCCGTGGTGATGGAGCCTTGGTCAGCAACGGTGAGTGAGCCTGTGGTGAGGCTGACATCTCCTGCGCTTCCCATCGCTTGTGACTCGGCTGAGGTTGTTATCCCACTGGCGAGGTCGGGACGAATTGGAGCTGTGCCACTAATGTGTACTGAGTCACGAGCATTGATGGTGACGCGACCCGCATTTCCCTGCCACCGCGTGGAGGTATTAATGGCACCCCCATTGGTCAGAGAGAGTGAGCCTGTGGTGATATTTACATCTCCTCCTTCACCCACTCCTCGACCCCATACCGTCCTCTCACGTCCACCTTCGAGTTGACCCCACAGATCGTCTGAAAGCACTTGTGTGAAGATACCGCTGGTGTAATATGCTCTAGGACCCCATACCCCAGGGGGAGGCTCTAGAAAGAAATCACCCTCAATAGAGACCCGATCGCGAGCATTGATAGTTACACTGCCTGCATTTCCCTGTGCTCCTGTGAGGGAAGTGATGTTACCACCATTGGTGAGAAATAGCGACCCTGTCGTGATCTCAATATCGCCACCATCACCGACAACAGTGTCTGCTCGAGGAACAACAGATCCTGGGAGGTATTGGTTTGAGACCGAGGCATTGATACTAGAACCGCTATCAAGAGAGACGCTATCGCCAGCATGAATGGTTACCCTGCCTGCATTTCCCTGTCCATACGTTGCCCAAGACAACAGGTGAGAGAAGTCTCTGAGAGAAACGGTATCGCGGGCATTGATAGTGATATTGCCTGCATTGCCTTCTCCATCTCCAAAAGAGTTGTAGGATAACACTCGAGTGGCTGTAAGCGAAAGAGAACCCGTGGTGATGTTAATATCGCCAGCGTTACCTATACCTCCTATATGGCTCTGTATCCATACCTGCGGGAAAAAGCCTGAGATTGGGTCAACCTGACCCAAAGAAATGGTATCGCGGGCATTAATGTTTATGTTGCCTGAATTTCCCCGTCCATACGCGACGGTAGATAGCGCACTCGTATCCACGACCGACTCTGTGACCAAACCCGTGACCGAAAGCGAACCCGTGGTGATGTTAATATCGCCAGCATTGCCAACAGCATACCCATCCACTTGAGTCATTAGCTTAGTGCGATCTATCAAAATGTGATCGCCCGCCGTCAGATTGATGCTGCCGAGATTTCCCTGTCCATATCCATGCAATTTGTTCTTCACGTCGCTATCGCTAATTGTGATAGAGTTCGTTGCGTTCAGCTCTATCTCTCCAGTTTGGGCATCGGGTAACGTCGAATCGCCGGGAATTCCCATCTCAAGGTTACTTCTGTCGAGGATATCAATGTCGCGGGCGAGCACTCGAATACTGCCACCGACTCCCACCGTAAAAATGCCACTGTCATTGCTCAAGGACACATCGGCTCTTGGTACTTGCGGCGGTATCGTCAATTGCCAATCTGAGCCAGTTGTCGATAACCCAACGCTTCCTACCCCACCGACCGCTCCTAGCTCCGCATTGCTGCCCGGACTAATCAACCAGCCCCCATCGTAATAACTCGAATCATCTGGGGGAATGAAGGGTTCTCCATTATTGAATTGAATCGCTCCACCCACCAGCATGAGGTTTTGTCCAGGAGGAACGTGCAACCCGGTGCCATTAATACTGGTATCAAAAGTAACATAAGTGGTATCACCAGTGAAAACCCTGTCGTCAAAACGAGCTTGCACCGTGATGGGTTGGGGCATCAGTTGGTTAAAGAAAAACGCATTGGGATTGACGGTGAGCAACTGACTCGGCAAGGGTTGTGTGGCATCGCTGCTGAACACCTCACCTGTAGGAAAGCCGAGAGCATCCGCCGTCGTTGCCACAAAGGAGCCGCCAATGTTGAGGGAGGCATTCGGACCAAACAGAATCCCATTCGGATTGAGCAAAAACAGATTAGCCGTGCCATTGGCTCGAATTAATCCATCAATATTAGAAATCGACCCACCTGTAATGCGGCTGAAAATGTTTTGCACATCAGCGGCATTGTTGAAATAGGCTGAACCCCCTGTAGGGATGGAGAATTGCTGGAAGCTGTGGAACAGATTGCCACCCCGCTTTGCTCCGCCATCAATCTGAAAGTTGGGGTTGCCTGTAACGAGCGATCTCTCTGCCGTAGGGAGTGTTGTATCTCCAACTACTTGTGCGACACAAAGGTTAGAGCTAAAGAGTGCATACAAGACACTGCCAACCAACAGCCATTTTTCTAGATAAC
>JAESFV010000225.1_pt1 | contig 59626 bp, 45 predicted proteins | sample 9269471 | NCBI WGS metagenome assembly JAESFV01 (sample SAMN14502647, study PRJNA617108) | algae metagenome | isolation source: Symplocastrum torsivum CPER-KK1 and co-occurring heterotrophs from... | place: USA: Central Plains Experimental Range, Colorado | collected 2001-01-01
CAGATCCTCGTTAAGAACTTTGAGCGAACCCTAGCCAATGCCACAACCAAAATCAACCTTTGCTTCATTAGGCTAATGATTAAAAGGCTTTCAGCCTCTTCTTAAGATCTCAAATGGGTTCTATAAGTCCTAAAAAACACATTTTAGTGAGTTCGCAGCTCATTCGTAGCTTGGATTGACCAAGGAAACGCATAACCAAGCGTCAAATTGCTAAATTCTTGAGAATTCCCAAATCACGAATCAGTAGTTTTGTTGAGAAACCCTGCGATTCTCTCTACGGCAGCTTCCAAAATTTCTGGTTCTTGCACCAGGGCAAAGCGGACATACCCTTCCCCAGCTTTACCGAAACCCGCTCCCGGCAAAACTGCAACACCAGTCTTTTCTACTAGCTGAGTACAAAATTTCATTGAGTTCTGCTGCCAAGGCTCTGGCAACTTTGCCCAAATATACATCGTTGCGGCTGGGGTAGGAACCTGCCAACCAATTCGGTGTAGAGCCTTGATGAACGTATCCCGCCGCTTACGGAAAACATCCACGCATGCCTTAACGCCGTCTTGAGGTCCCTGCAAAGCTGCGATCGCACCTTTTAAAATTCCCTGGTACTGGTTAAAGTCAATTGCGGCTTTCACCTGCCGCAACGCCAGAATTAGTTGGGCGTTCCCGATCGCATAACCAATCCGAAATCCACCAAGATTGTAGGATTTGGAAAACGTGAAAAACTCGATTGAGACTTCTTTATCCGGGTCAGCTTGCAAAACCGAGGGAGCGAGTGATTGGGTTTGCTGGCGTTCTATGCCATCTTCCGGAAACACTAAGTCAGCATAGGGGAAGTCGTGAACGAGAACTAGGTCATGTTCACGGCAAAAGGCAACAGCTTTCTGGAAAAAAGACAACGGTGCGATCGCTGTCGTCGGGTTGTGAGGATAGCTCAACACCATCATCCGCGCTTGAGCAAGCACTGGCATTGGGATGTCCTCCAATACTGGTAAGAACCCATTTTCTTCTAGAAGAGGCATGGGGTAGATCTGACCACCAGCCAGGTAGACACCGCCAGCATGAGAAGGGTAGCCAGGGTCTTGCAATAGTGCAAAATCTCCTGGGTTGAGTACTGCTAGCGGTAGATGCGCCGTGCCTTCTTGAGAACCAATGAGAGTTAGCACCTCAGTTTCTGGATTAACTGGGATGCCGAATTTTTTTGTGTACCAGTCTGCTGCTGCCTGACGAAAGGATTGAGTCCCATGAAACAGCAAATAGCCATGAGTACTTTTGTCAGACAAAGACTCTCTGATCGCGGCTAAGACATGCTCAAATGCAGGAAGATCAGAAGACCCTAGTGAAAGGTCAATCAGATCTTGTCCAGATGCCTTAGCTTTTGCCTTTGCCTGATCCATATCGGCAAAGACATTGGCTTGCAGAGGTTGTAAACGCTTAGCAAACTGCATGGGATTGGTGGAGCTATAGGACTAGTTGAGTTGCACACAGGCGAACTGAGTTGCCTTAAGTGATCTCATTAGTGTGAAACTGTTTCTGGGAAGTTCCAGAAATTATGATGAAACTGAATTAGGAGTGATTACTGGTTAATACAACCAAGGTTCGATTAACTACGAAGAAGCTTCTCCCTACATTGATAAATTCTTAACCATTAGGTTTAGAAAAAAAGTAGGTTTCTTACCGCAAAATTCTAAGCTCAAGCCTCATGAACTCAGGTAAGTTTCCACCAGACTTTCTAATTTCTGCTTGCCAATTGCTCCTTCATGCATCCCCGCAACCTCACCATTTTTAAACAAGATGAGTGCTGGAACGCCTTCAACTTGGTACTTCTTCACGGTTGCAGGATTTGGATCGATTTCCATCTTAGCGACTTTTAAGCGATCGCTATAAGTGTCAGCTACCGAGTTCACGGATGGTGATACCAGGCGACAAGGTCCACACCAAGATGCCCAGAAGTACACGAGTACAGGCTGTTCGGCTTTTAAAACTTCGGTTTCAAACTCAGTATCTGTAATTGAAATAACGCTACTCACGACACCCTCCGTCAACACAACTGCTGCTGATTGGCTCACGCTCTATCTTCATCCAATTGCTTTGGATTTGACAGGAAAGCGAGCAAGTTCTCTTTTCACTTCACATTTATATAGAGTAGATCAGTCTCAGCGTTTGTGATGTCAAGTCCGACAGCAGCAATGAACCAAGAAAGGCTCCAGGGCAGAAGGCAGAAGGCTTTTATGGATTTATCCCGGTGCCGATGGTACGAAGGCTAGCTAACCTCTAACGGTGCGAATTTCTTTCCAAAGCGCTTGATACTCCTCATCTACAGCTTTGGGTAAGGGCTGAAGAAACTCACTTTTGTCGAGAACTGAGTTGTCTGGTAGTAGCACCGGATTCTCTCGAACATCTTGGGGTATGTTAGCCGGATTGAGAGTCGTGACAATCGGTGAGGCGGCGTTGCTGAATAGAGAGATTTCATTGGCTGGTTTAGGTTGCCAGCAAAAATCAATCCACTGCTGGATTAGAGACTGCTGCTCTTGTGTGCCTGTAGTATTAGAGTCAACTGCTGCTGAGGCAGGTTGCACCCATAAATCAGCCCAGAGAGCGGTTCCTGAAAGCGGAACTATGGCATCGATCTGACGATCATTTGCTCGCACAGGGATTACATCCGTAGACCAACCCACTGCTACCCAAGTATCTTCCAACGCTAGAGGTTGTAGGTAATAGTCAGAGCTATAAAACTTGACTTGTTGATGCAGCGCCAACAGTTCTTCTTTAAGGTCTTGCACCTGGCTGAGATTGGTGGTGTTGTAAGAACGCCCCAGTTTTTTCAACGTTAGACCAATCACTTCTCGCGGCTGATCCACGACAGAAATGCGATCGCGTAACTCTGGACGCCATAAATCACTCCAATCCTTGGGTGTCCAACCCAACTCTCGAAATTTATCGCGGCGATAGGCAATCACCGTCGTACCCCAACGGTAGGGTGCGCCCCAAACTTCTCCAGTATTAGAGAGTTGACCTTGGCGATCGCGTTTTACAATCTCCTGCCAAGCTTGCGGCAACTGCTGCCATCCCCTCAACCCTTCCACCTGCAGGGGTTGAATTAATCCTTGCTGAATGGCTGATTCTAGCCAATAATCCCCCAATGTCACTAAATCCGGGACTAAGGTTTTTTTGGAACCCACAAAAGGAATAGCCCACTGTGACTTTTCGTCTTTTTTTTCTGCTTGCTGCTTCCAGGCTTTCAGTCGCGTGAATAAATCTTGCAACTGTTCTTCTGGGTCAAACTTGACGGCGGCTGATTGATCTAATGCCTTACGAAACTCAGCCACCAATTGAGCTGGAATAGAATCTTGCAAAAGCCTTACCCTTAAGGACGCTTGCTGCCGACTGTTACACCCAGCTACTAGCTGACCTAAAGCCAAAGCACTAGCACCGTACAAAAAAGATCGTCGTTTCATCATTGGGAGTAGGAAGTAGGGAGGATAGTTATTTGTTGTTGGTTGTTGGTTGAAAATACAAACAACGAATAACTAACAACAAACAACATAAAACCTTTACATTGCTTGACGTCGCTCAACACCAAAACCCACTAGGTCAATCTCCGTTGGGGCACCACCTGATTCTGGACGCTGATAGGTGATAATCGTCCGAAGTCGTAAATCGGGTGCTACGAGGCGCATTTGGTCAACGGCAACTGAGCGCCGATAGTACGTCGTCATTTCTAACGTTTGGCGCGTCGGTAGATAAGTAAAGCGACTCTTCACTGCACCCGCTTCTGAGTATCCCTCATCCCGCAGATAATAGCCCTGAATCACTTCCTCTGTTGCTGGAATCTGTGCCGCCCCAGGCAAAGGGGGAGTCTCTACTGACATTTCCGGCGAGAGGACAAAGGTATCGGGGACAAACAGCGCCTTGAGGTTCATCGAGACTTGTTCACCCGTTTCTGAAACTGTCTCAAATGCGATCGCAAACCCTGGACACGCTGTTTCATTTGACTTAACTTGTGCCATATCAACGTTAATACCACCCAACGAGGATAGTGACAGAATTTGCTGTTTTTGGTCACCTGTTAAGGTTTCCACACGATATTCCGTATAAGAGCGTTCAATTTCACCCTGGAGAATCGAATGGTAAATCCTCTCTGTTTTCCAGATGCCTGTACAAGCCGTAAAAAAATCTTGAAAATTAAGCATTTTTTAAAAGAGGTCAAAATTTCTAGGAGATAAAGAAGATTGAGTTTTAACTTAGTGACTCTTTATACTTTTTGTTACTTCTTAGACAAATCGTAGAGCGCTAACTAGTGTATATAGGGTCAATTTTCCCCAATTTAGCATTTAAAACTCAGAAAATAGGTGGATCGTGATTTTATCAAATAGTTAAATGAATCAGCACGGGATGTTCTTTTCCCATTAAAGTGACTAGCATGATAAAGAGAAAAAGTTATTGGAATTGCAAATCCTATGGATGCCGTTCAAAAGCAAATCGTCGTTTTAAGTCATAAGATTGATGCGCTCTACCAAATCATCGATCAACTGAGCCAGAAAGTTTCAGACTCGCTGCACGAAATCAAGCAAACGCAACCTCAGTCACCAGAAGGTTCGCTACTAGCTACTAACGTCAGAGCGCACAGCTATCAGAGTCCAAGCTTGCTCGACTCTGTAATGGAACACAAAGATGTTCTGCTTGATCGCAATAGCGAGATAACCAATGGATATCCCAGTAGCGAGAAAGCTCTCACGGCTGATGTTCAAGTCCAACGCTTAACTGCCCAACTGACAGCAGCCTATAATCGCATTGCTGCCCTAGAAGAACAACTGCTAGCCCGGAGAATCCACTCCTAAATTACCGAAACATCACGGGTTTAAAGCCCCGTCAGGCAAGGACGTACAAGTAGTACGAGCAAGGATGGGCAAGGCGTTGTCCATTGGGCTAGATAATGTAAAACGGGTTATGCCTGCAATTATTGTTTGAATCCAGAATCCCCACGCCTAAAGACCGGGGAGTTCGTCAATCCAGTTCTTGCAAAAGTTTTCTTTTCTAACTCTGACAGACAGCATTCAACTTTGGCAGCAACGCTCTACCAAGCTTTCGATCGCTTGCAGTAATTGAATTTGGCTCCAACCTCGGTAAAGATAGGCAGCGATCGCACATCCTCCGGCACCTACACCCTCTTTGACATATCCCTGCTCATAAGCTTGTAACTGAGGATAACAAGACGTAGCAAAACTCAACTCTGTCGCCAAAAGCGGTACAGTGCCAATTTTTCGGGCTAAACCAACGGTGTCACCCGTAGAGTCTTCTGCAACCCAGCGAGTTGTTCCCACAACGACTTGTTCTGGTTGCCATGCCAAGGAATATTGATTCATCAGGCTTGCCCTTGATGCCAACGCCTCTGCGAGGGCATAAACAGCTAACATTTGCGTCCCACCAGCAAGCAAGACACCACAACGACAACTCGCCGCGATCGCCATACCTGCCGCCACAATTTGCATCGGGTCTCCTACTGCTGCTACTAGTCGCAATGGGTCAACAGAAGATGATGAGGTGATGGGGTGATGAGGTGATGGGATGATAGAGGAAAGGTCTCTCCCCATCTCCCTTTCTGCCCATTTCCTCAACCCGATCTGAACAACGTCCCACTTTTGGGTGTGATTGCAGTTGGGATGAGAACTGTTGACTTTACCGACTGCATCGATACCCAAGCCAGTGAGGACACTAAGAGCCGTTGTGGTTCCACCTACAACACATTCGCTGATAATTAGATACCCATCAGCAGCAATTGCCAGTTGTTGTCCCCACTTTACGCCTTGCTCAAATAGCTGTTTCACCGTGTTGAGGGGTAGAGCATTGCCTGAAGTAACACACTTCGCAGGAACACCCCCTAAATCAATAGCAGGTACAGCAAGAGGATGAAGTAAACCAGCATTGAAAAGATAAATAGGGATATCCAAAGCCTCAACAACAGCACGGGAAATCAGCACCGGAGAAGCCCCAGCCGTTAACGGTGGTAGGGGATATTGCGGTTTAGAAGTAACACCATTCACTAAAAATTCAGCATCAGCGATCGCAGTATATTCGCGATCGCTCGGTGTCGCACCCGCCGCAGAAATACCAGGAATAAGACCCGTAGCAGTAAATCCTAGAATGCAAGCCAACACAGGTGGGTGTCCCTGATACTGCTGTAACCACCGTTGCCCTTGGGCTAGCTGAGTATAAACTCGAATCATGAAGCTAATCGCTAAAAGAAGAAACGGCGAGGCAGGGGAGGGTTCAGGGAGCAGGGGAAGAGAAAGTTAGTTTGAATACAATTCGGTATTAGGGATCAACGAAGAGCTTATCTTCCCTACAACCGACCACTAAACACTAACCAAAAGTGACAACTGTTCAACGAAGCAAGTAAGCAAACTCAATATCACAAGTCCAACAGACTAGCCCTTGCGTGGGGGGCGTGGGGGCAGCGCTTGTGCCCCCAGTGGGGGGTCTGGGGGGCTAGTCCCCCAGTCAAAGACTGGGTTTTCCCAAAATTTCTTAAAAGCCCACATCCCTCTCTTGTGTCACCCATCATAATCCAGCAACACTTGCACCCAGTTCGGCGGACGAGGAATTGGATTGCCCAAGCGATCGAGCATCAGTAAAGCAACAAGATGCACAACGAATAAATAAACAAGATTGTTAATAAAAACCATCACGATCGCAAGTGCCTGAATCAGACTCAGACTAGGTTGATCAAGTAACCCCAGCCTCAAAAATCCCCACTCTGCTAATTGAGTAATCTGAGTTGTCACATAAACCCAGAGGTCTTCACCCAAGAGAATCGAGAGCAACCAAAACCGAAAAAAGAAGCCAAACGTACCCAGCAACGTACCCGTGAAAATAGAAAAGAGCCAGTTAGCACGACGACTCCACATTGCGCCCAACTGGACACCCATCAAGCCATAAGGAATAAAAAAGAGAATGCTACGAGTTGGTCCCATCAGCACCGACAGTAGCAACCCGGAAACCAACGCCGACATCCAAGAAGCCCGGTTTCCCCAACGGAGGTAGACCAATGCGATCGGGATCGGGAAAAATATCCGCAACACTGGCCCCAAGGGAAAATAAAAATTTATCAGCCAAATCAAGCTGGCAGTACTCGCGAGAAACGCCGTTTCGACCATCGCCAAAGGCGCTTTTGCCCGAAGCGGCAATCCTTCTAGTTTCGGAGTTGTCGGAGAGTAACTTCTTCCAGGAGGCACTGTCCCAAATGATGACCGGGAAAACTCATCCGTTTGGGCTGTTAATGCCGGTGATGAGGTATCTCGACTCGCCTCATCAGTCGAGTCCAAATCATCGATCCAGGGGTCATCTTCTGAGTTGAAAGGCTTGTTTTTCCGTTCCTCTAAAGGATCGGGGCGAGAAGCTTGGGCATCATTATAAGAATCGCTCATTCAGATTTATTAAACGCTTGACCAATCTCAATTTAACCGCTCCTCCTAGATTGAAGGTGGGTTAATCACACCTAGAGAACGGTCATTCACGGCTGGAGGTGGTGGCTCAAGCTCTACTTCCTGAATGACTAACACTGAACAAGGAGCATGGTGTACCACATAATTACTCACACTCCCCAGCAACGCTTCCGTCAAGCCTGTACGACCCCGACGCCCAACTACAATTAAATCGGCGTCCCATGCTTTTGCTTCATCACACAGCCGATGACCTGCTTCACCAATTTCGTAAGCCGAAGTCGTTAGCACTCCTTGACGGGCAGCTTCTTCACTGTAGCGATTTAGTACAGCTCGCGCTTCCTCAATCTGGTTGTCCATCAAGACTTGTTGAGTTTGGTAGTTATTATTCACAAACCCCATATTCAAGCTGGTATCAAGCGCAACCGGAGGCATTGGTTCACTGACAATCTCAGGAGCAATGGAGTGCAGCAGCTTGAGTGCCGCTTTGTTTGAATGCGCTAGCTCCAGCGCCGCCGAGAAGACAGAAGGGCACAACGAGGACTCATCGATCGCTACAAGAATTTTCTGAAAACTCATAAACGTTTAAAGTAGATAGAGTAGGCAGGAACATCAACGCACAGATGCACTGGTTCCTATAACCCTAGGCTACGCGATAATCCGTTCCAAAGCCGATACATCCGGGATAACCATAATATCGTTTTCCCGTACAATTAGCCCCTTCTTTTCTAACTTGGTCAGCACTCGTGTCACTGTCTCCCGTGCTAGTCCACTCAGGCTACTCAACTCTCGATGGGGTAGGTTGGGAATCTCTGTTCCTTGTTGCTTTAGTTTCCCTTGTCCCTCTGCGAGAAACAACAACGTATCAGCAACTCGCGAGGTACTATCCGACTCTCGTAGACGCAGACGCCGATTCACTTGACGTAGACGCTTTGCCATTAGCTGAGATAGACGGACACCGGCAAGTGGTTCATTATGAATTAACTGGACAAAATCCTGAGCTGGAATACTGCCAATCGTTGTGGGAGTGAGAGTAATGACATCGGTTGAACGAGGAACCTCATCCAGTGCCGCCATTTCACCGAATAATTCTCCTTTCCCTAAAATGTTTAGGGTTACCTCTTTGCCATCAAGGTTGTAGGTGCGAATTTTTGCCCAACCTTCCAAAATAAAGTACACAGAGCCGCCCCAGTCATTTTCCAGCAAAATGACTCGGTTAGCTGGATGGCTGCGAGTGACAACATGAGATGTAGCTTGCTCCACAGTGTTCTCCGGTAACCCAGTAAAAAACGGAGCCGCGCAAATCAACTCATTAACATTTGAGTTCATTTCGTGTGAGTTGTATCGGTCTTCCATGAGATCACGAGCAAATTGTAAAAGCAGTGGACAAATAAATGCTCATCTGTCCACTAGATTGAGACAGGAAGCGTTTCCTCAACCCATAACCCCTAAAGAGCAACAGTCAGAGCCGTTGAGAACTATAAGGGTTCAGGCACCCCATCAACCTTTCAAGATAAGCGAGAATGGCGGATGCAGTGGTCGTTTCCTCACCCATGACAGAACAACAGCTTTACACATCGGAGGTGCCTTGGATCGCTAATCCTGTCAGAGCTTGAGGCAATTATCGGATAATAGGCACACAGTTATTATGCGCTATCTTGATTAGCCTCCAAAAAATCTGAGTGTAGGATACTGCACCTGCCTCGTTGTGAAGCAGTAATGAGTTTATGATGATGACAATCAAGCTAACTGTATATCAATTTTTCCAAATTCCTCGATTTATTAGTCAGGAATTGGGAAAGGGCTGTATCTTTAACCTGGGAATAGGGGAAATCTATATTCATCGCGTGCCGATGAAATGTTCTGACTAGCTTGGTCGCTCCGGCACTCTATCATTAGAGACCCGGAGATCACACCATATCAACCGTACAGCTCACTTCGTATCTTTGACATTGTCGCTTTTTGTCAGTGGAAGCAGACCAACAGACAAACAACCCAAGTCTATTAGCGAAGGAATGTAACGGACTTGATATCACGCCTGCGTTGTTGTACTTGTTTTCCTCAAGGGTTTCACCGTGACTTTTCAGAAGGATATTCAATCTCTGATTGCTGATATTGACGGCATCCTCCCTAAAGCAGGCTCCCGTCTACCTTGGTCTAAGCCAGGCGACATCGCCCAAGAGCGCCGGGTTTTAGAGAGAGTTCGTAGCTACTTAGTCTCGTTGCAGCAGAATGGGGCAGTACCTGAACAGCGACCAGCTAACCCCGCGTTGCCAGAAGGAGTAAAGGAGATTGTCGAAGCCGTCACTCAAGAAATGGACTTTCTTCGGGCTGACTTGCTGCACCCCTTGCTGGAAGATATGGAAGCGTTACGGCAAGAGCGAGAGTCTTTGATGCACGAAATCAAGCAACTGCAACGAACAAGGCAGCAGCTTGATTCTCCAACCTCGCGTCATCCTGCCCAACCACCAATGACGGCAGATTTTTCTCAAGAATTGATTAGCCGTTGTACTGAAAGCTTGACTTCTCAGATGACTCAGTTGTTCGCGAATCTGGAAGCTCGGTTGGCAAGTCCTGGTTCGGCGATCGCAATGAGTACACCTCAAGGCAAACTGGGGGGCGTACTCCAGTCGCAAGATCGTGTAGAGCAACTGCGACAGATACAAGACCAGTCCGATCAAATGTTGCTCGCTCTAGACGCTAATCAACAGAAGATCTTTGAGACACTACAGTGCAATCTTCAGGGCTACCAGAAATCTATGGCTCAGGGATTGGAAAAGATGCATGGCTTGAGTGTGCAAGGAGAGCTACTGTTTACCGCATTGGTGAATCGTTTAGCCGAGCAGTTGGGGCGAGAAACCACCACAACCAGTGACACACAACCAGTGACAGTGCTGCCGAGCAATGCTACTGGGCTTAGGGATAGCTCACTAACGCCATTGCCACCACTCCCCCTGCAACCCCCAGAGACACTTTCCAGCGCCCCAGAAAGTGCTACTGATTCATTTAGCAGCCCAGACGCACTGCCAAACCTTTCCTCGATATCACCAACATCAGCACCAACGCTTGACCGATCAATTCAGCCGACACCTGAAGAGACTCTCCTAGAAAACCTGAACTCTGATAATTGGGAAATTATCGAAGAACTAGAACTTAACTATCCCACTAATGAGCCAGATGAAGATGATGGTCTAGCAACCTTCATCCAACTAGATATCGAGCCTTCAACCTTACCCGCCTCAGTGGAGTCAGATCCAACAGCTGAGAATCTGCCAATATCACCCTCAGCAGAAGAGACAGGAGTTGGTGAAGCTAGCAAACTAACATCTAGTTTCGATAGCCATGGCAGAGAAATTGATGATTTGTATGAAACTCTATTTGGTACAGACTCCTCAGCTAGTCGCTTAAGAGCAACAGAAGCAGAGGTTCCCGTAGCTACCGACTCCGCTACTCCTGTCTCCTCTCAGGTTGAAAATGTCCTGTTTGAAGGGCTTAGTGACCCAGCCGTTGAACCGACTGAGTCGCAGGCATCGAATTGGTCAGGAACTGATTCGTCAGACTCGTGGGAAGTTTTATTTTTTGAAGACACAGCGACTCAGCCCCCAAGTGAGTCAGAGTTGGCAGAAAACCAATACTCATCAGAACCTGCTAGCTCGTCAACTAACACAAACGGACGGCAAGGTGTTGAAACCATTGCTGCCTTGACTGATTTATTTGACGAGATGCGGTTGACTCACCTGCTACCGACTGTAGAGCCTCACTCAATACCTGAGCAACCCTCGGAACCACCCACGGCTAATAGCGAACCCCCAACAGTTGATGTCGTGGAGGATAACTACATTCCAGCCTTACCCGAAGAGGATTTGCTGGCAATGGATGCCTTAGAAACCGAACTCGACCCAGAAGTTTGGTTAAATCAAAACGCACTTCAGCAGCTTCAGCAAGACTTGTCCCGTTTTGAAGGGTCTGAAGGTCAAGATCTTCAAAGTCAAGACGATGAGCGATCGCTTTTTGATTATTCACAAGCGCCACTAATTGCGCCAGAAATCCCTAACTCCCACCAGACAAACTATCGCTTCCTGGCATCGCAGGAGTTATTGGCGGAAGATTGGGAAGACTTTGTGTACCATGACTTATCCGATGAGGATGCTATCTCCCAAAATTTGGCAGACTCTCCTCAAAATGACAGTGGAGAAGAAATTGCAACAATCGCTAGCGATAATGGGATTACACAGCCTTCTCCGTCAGCAGCCCCTGAATCTATTGAATCCGATTTTGACCCAGATTTATTTCCTTCTGAAGCACTAGAGCTAGACCATGAGAATACTCTAAGCGCCAGCTCTGAAGCTCCTGAGGAGATAGGTGTACCTAGAGAGCTAAACGCTCTTGAGGATGAGACGTTTGTCGAGATGCTCTGGGATGAGCCAGTAGACAGCACAACCGAGGAGATGATTAGCTCACCCGACTTGGAGTTTGAAACCAACGTTTTCCCGCAAACTCCCCAGGATTTACAAAGGGAGAACCTAGTCAATAACACTCTGAGTGATACTGAAGCAGAACGCGATCGCTCACAATCGAACCGATTGGATTCAGAGTTGATTGCTCCTGATCATGAAGCGTTGGATGAACCAGTAGTGGAAGGGAGTCCAGCCAAGGTACCACCTCAATCCAGTCCAGAGTATCCACCAGCAAATCCTACAGACTTAGGGCTAAATATCCTTAACAATCAAATCTTGAGTGCAGATATGTGGAATGATGCACCCAACAACACTCAAGAGATAGTCTTGCCTCCAGAACCCGTTGAAACTCAAGTCGATCCCTTGCGAGAAGCCTCCTTAGACGCTGGACAACAGGAAGCGGTAGCACAGCCTTCTGGCTCGGAAGACCCTGTGGTATCTGAAGACATTGTTATGCCAGAAGAGCTTGTTGTGGCGGATAACGAAGCCTTAGCGGAAGTTGAGCTATCAGACAGGCTGGCGCAGGAGGCACAGACATCAAGTGAAACGGAGTTCGATACAACCTTACCTCAACCCAAAACAACAAACCCAGAGCAACCTAACAACCAGAAGGGAGCGGGAAGTGGGGAGTAGGAAGTAGGAGGAGCAGGGGAGCCGGATTATTCTTGCTTCCCCCTTGGCAAGCTACCGTGTACACACGAGCCGATAGACCTCTCCCCAAACCCCTCTCCGAGGTGGAGAGGAGCTTTGAGATGGCGCCCCTTCCCTCGCAGGGAAGGGGCTAGGGGTTATATAACCTATGATGGGACTGTTGACTTCAAGCTCTCTCAACAAGTTGACGAACTGCACTAACAATCAAATCAGGTTGCTCTAAGGGAATAAGGTGTCCACTAGTTTCGGCAATGATATATTGGCTATTAGACGAAAGTTTAGTTAAATCTAACTGAAGTTCCTGCCACCTCTGGAATCTTTCATCACTCATTTCTGGAGCTTTTGCACCTTGAACTAACACGAGCAAGGGCAAGTTATTCAAGGATGTAACAGCTTGTAATTGCTCAAAGCTTTTTTCTAGGTTGGCATATTCGCTAGATACGGTTGCCCAATAGTGAGAACGATAACAGTAGGATTTGTAAGTATCAAACAAGGCTTGGACGGCTAACGGATATTTTTGAATTTTTTGTTTAATCTCTTCAAGAATTGGCAACAAGTTGAGTTCCCCGATTAATCGCAACACACCAACTCGACTGGCAACCCTCATAACTTGATAAAGCCATACCTCTCTTTTAATACGTTTCCAGGTTTCGGATGTCATGTAGCTTTCTAGGGAGGAATCCACCAACACCAATCCCACCACATCTTCTGGATATTGACTTGCATATAGCCGCATATTGGCTCCCCCCAAGGAGTGTCCCACCAAAATGTAAGGAGGCTTAATCCCAGCTTGGGTCAGAAGTGTATGCAATTCATCAACGCTTTGCTGGCTCGTGCGCGGTGTCCTGAGATTGGGATCGCTCCAGCCCAAACCCGCTCGATCGTAAGTACACACACGGGTAAATTCAGCAATTTTTTGCGGAACCAAGCCCCATGTGATTGATGGGGCACCAGCACCAGCATCCATGACAACTGTTGGTGTACCCTGACCAATACAATTGAGATGCAGACGAAATCCCCCAAGATCAACAAGCTGACCTAGCAGAGGGTATTTATGTCGATCAACAGCTTCACTAACTGTTTGGTAGAAAATTCCCGAAACTAACCCGACTGCGGTAACGCCTAGCCCAAGCCAAATCAACTTTTCCGTAATTATCATAGTGAAATGTGCCAAGCTTACACGGCTGCACTCAAGTTTAGCTTTCCTACCAGTTGCGGTAACTCTCTCACTACCGTTCGATCAAACAAACCGCAGTGGGTAAGACCGAATAGGCAAGGGTGCGATCACACTCGCTCCTTACAGAACCATCTATAGGTGATAAAGTCCAAGATCTGATGTATATCCGTTATATATTTCCGTTGCGGTTACATTGGCTCTAGGTCATCTAACACTTCAAAAGCGATCGCTACCTCAAACTCATTAAGGAACTAGAAGGCACTCACAAGCGAGAAACCTGCTGCTCTCTTCGGAGCGGCTCTGAAAGAGCTAGCGCAGATCGCATCTTGGCAGCGCTGGAAGTGGGCAAGCAGTCGCCACTGTACAAACGAGTGAAGGCAGTTCTCGACCAGATGATGCCTTGAAAAAGAGAAATCCAATGTCTAACGGTTAGACACTGGTTTTTTTTGTTAGATGCGATCGCGTTTCTGAACCGTTTGCCAGAACAGGCATTGATCGGAACTGGCAAACGGTTCCGCGCTAGCTCCCAGTGATATTAGGTCTGGGAGAGTTTTGGGCAAACCAGGAAACTTGTGTATATACAGTAGCCTTGGCAAGGGGGGACTGAGGGGGTAATTTTTTGACTTTTGCAAGAGACGACCATGAGCCTTTGCTCACGAACCTTGCGATGAAAATAGGTATAGGAACGATTTAGCGTTGTTTCAGCCTCCATTTTCAAGACAGGTCTATTGATAGGGCACAGATAACATCGTGACCCTGTCATGGAGGATATGCACCTGAGAACTACCCAAAAGTCCCCTCATCGGGTAAATACTTATATATCTGCACACTCAACTTGATTGGAGGTCGCTATCAGAAACGCTGTCTGGTACTTAGGAATTGACTTCGGTAGTACAGGAATTTCAGCTACCCTATTGAACCGCTCGACTGCTGAGCAATACCCCATCTATTGGTCGAACGAACTACCAATGGTGAACCCTCAATCCGCTACTTATCGTTCTGGTGAGGGTGTCTTTCGTTTACCAGCAATGACCTACTCCGGTTCAGCGTGTCGAGATATTTCGCCAGAACAGCTTTACTATGTTCAGATGCCAGCGGCACCGATTGTTGTTGGTTCTTTGGCATCTACCTTAGCGGATAAGCAGCCTGGAATTTTCTTAGAGAATTTTAAACCTTACCTAAATCTTGGCATTCCCTACTATTGCCCTAGGCACTACGGATGGGAGCCAACAGTACAATTGCCAAATCAGCAGCAAGTTTCCCTATACTGGGTGCGACGCACTTTACAAGCCTTGTTCGCAACGCTGCTGCCCAAGGGTGATTCAGTGGATGCTGCAATAAAGGTAGGCTCCGTTGGTCTAGAATCCGAAATGTTGAGAGATGTCTTGCCGCAGTTAGAGGGAGTTGTTCTAGGCACTCCAGCGGCTTGGTCCGATACTTATCGCTTAAATTTACGGGAAGCTGTCCTGGAATCAGGCTTAGTGAGGCACGCTGAGCAAATTTTCTTCCTAGAAGATGCGATCGCACCTATCCTTGCTAGTTTACACACTCAGTCAAAGGACTCTTCAAAACATCAGTCTCTAAAGGGCGGTACTTTAGTCATCAATGCTGGGGCAACCACAACGGAAATTGCGCTAGTTGATTTACCGGATAACCCGAAGGACTTAACTTACAGCGACTTTACTTTATGTAGTCTGCCGTATGCGGGTCATTTTATCGATCAAGATATTGTTTGCCAGTTGTTGTATCCTCAGCTATCTGAGCCGCAACGCCAGCAGTTATTACAGGAAAGTGATTTTGAACTGCCGCTACCGGGTCAACCTGACTTGGAAAAACGCGATCGCTTAAGTGTACTGCTACAAAATTCTCCTTTAGGGCAAGCACTTCTGAAAGCGGCTGGATACCTGAAGGTAATTTTGCAACACAAAGAGGAATTTACCTTAAATGTCGGCAATACCCAGTGGAGCGTCAAGCGTCTAGATTTAGAAAACCGTGTGGTTCTACCGTTCACTCAACAACTTGGGTCAGAACTGAATAAACTGCTGCTTAAAACAGGCATCTCTGAATATGGCGTTTATCAAGCCTTCTGTGTTGGAGGTACTGGTGTTTTGGCTGCACTGCAAACCTGGGTACGCCAACGGCTTCCACTCGCCACGTTGATTCAGGATAGCGATTCCTCAACAGGAAACTGGGTTGCGGCTGGACTTGCCAGTTTGCCGCTCTATCCTCTAGTGTTAAACCGACTTCAGCAACAGTACAGCGACTATTTCCTCCTTTCAGAACTGCTACGTGCTTTCTCTGAACCTGCACTAGACTCCGGCAAGTATCTCTATAGCCTTGAGGAAATCATGCAGCAATTGGAGCGTCAAGGTCTAAATACAGGTGCTTGTTATCAGCGTATTGTCCGCTTGGTGGAAGGTCAGCTCCCTCTTGGTTTGGTGCCTTCAATTGAAAATGCTAGCTGGCTAGCTCCAGCCTCAAAGCAAGATCTACTTTACTCCGCTGATCCAACGAATACAGGAATTTTTGAGCGAGAAGAGGAGCAGCTCTATTATCCAAACTTTCGGCAGCAACAGCGGCTTCGCCAGTATCTCGATATAGTACTATCTGGAATTCATCAAAAGTTTGAGGAACCGCTGATCGTTAAGTTGGGTGTAGCAGATAGCTCAATTTAGAAAAGCTGGATTGTACCGCAAAATCAGCAATATTGTTGCAAAATCCAAAAAAACTTATAAATACTTTAAAAAATACTCTCCTTTTGTAAAGAGTTAGTAAAATAGACTGATTGTGCTAGCCTTCACGTAACGAACGCTCAATACTATTGGCAGAAAAAGATTAGTCGTAATGCTCAGAAGCTGTAACCAATTCTTTTCATTTCGTGTCTACAACATCAGGGTCTCCTACTCCTCAATCAGTTGATTTACTGATTCTAAATCGTACTTCTCAGGTACCCGTAGGCGATCAAAAAATGCATTATTCTGCTAATTGTAGGCGTAAGCGCTTATTGGACATTATTGGAGCATTAATTGGGTTAGTTGTTACTGCAATCATTGCGGTTCCAATTGCGCTAGTGATTAAGCTCGATGACCCAGGTCCCGTTTTCTACAGCCAAATCCGCTGTGGTGTCAAGGGCAAAACGTTTCGCGTTTGGAAATTTCGCTCCATGATTGTGAACGCAGATCAGTTGCAGCATCTGGTTGACAATCAGGCGCAAGGTAATATCTTCAAAAATAAAAATGATCCACGTGTTACTCGTGTAGGACGTTTTCTGCGTCGCACAAGCTTGGATGAACTGCCTCAGTTCTGGAATGTCCTCAAAGGTGACATGAGCTTGGTCGGTACTCGTCCGCCAACAGTAGAAGAGGTGATGAACTACAAGACGCATCACTGGGAGCGATTGAATACGAAACCAGGAATGACAGGTGAGTGGCAAGCCAATGGACGCTCTAGTATCACAGACTTTGAAGACATTGTGCAGATGGATCTTGCCTATCAGCAAAAGTGGTCGGTTATATACGACCTCAAGTTAATCCTAAAAACGTTGATGGTAGTTGCGAAAAAAGATGGCGCTTTTTGAGGAGTCTAGAGTGTTGTCTGGGAAAGCCGATTTTCAGAAAACTCTAGTTGTTTGATTAAGTTGTCACTCGCAACGGATGACGGACAACAATGCAGCATTGGCGAGTTATAAGCTATGAGTTAAGGCAATAGCACCTTAACTCGTAGCTTTTTTTATGAATTTACCCAACTCGATTACCTTTTCTCGTCTACTGGCGTTGCCGTTCCTCTTGTACGGTTTGAATAACCCGACTGAGCGATCGCGCTGGATTTGTTTAGGAATATTTCTAGTTGCGGCTGGAACAGATTGGTTGGATGGTTATCTCGCTCGTAAGCTGAACCAAATCACCGAGTTGGGCAAGTTTTTAGACCCGTTGGTGGATAAGTTTTTAGTATTGGCACCCCTCCTATCGTTAATTGAGCTTGGACAGGTACCAGCTTGGGGTGTGTTTCTGATTTTGGCACGAGAATTGGTAATTGCGGGTTGGCGAGTCAACCCAAAGTTATCAGGGAGTAGTAGCATTAGCGGTGCTAATATTTGGGGCAAGCTAAAAACAGTCAGTCAAATTGCTGCGATCGCACTATTAATTGCTCCGACACCTGATTCCTGGGAAACCCCTTCATTAGTGCTTTTCTGGATATCGGTTGCCCTCACTTGGATTTCTGGGGCAATATACCTGTGGCCACAAAAAAGCAATCAACCATCAGCCGTCTAACCACGATAAAGAGTTAATAGCTTATCAGTGATTTCTCGTTCGTTAGAAAGAGGAATCAATGTATAGGAATTTGTAATATGTCTGTACTATGACATAGAAAATTTTGGAGACAAGAGCATGGCTCTCTTTAAAATCGCGGATTTTAACCCAAACTATCAGCAAGACGCTTTTGAGGGTGAAGACATCAAAGGACTCGATGTCTATGCCGGGAGAACAGCAGAGAAAATTGGCACTATTGAGGACGTACTCGTTGATGAGACAGGACGTTTCCGGTATCTTGTCATTGACACGGGCTTCTGGATTTTTGGCAAAAAAGTCTTGTTACCAGTAGGACGTTGCCATGTTGATGCTGAGGCACACCGCATCTATGCCATAGGGATTGCCCACAAAGAGCAAGCCGAAAAATTACCGGAATACCATGAGAGCATGACTGTTGATTACGACTACGAAGAGCGAGTTCGGAAAGTTTATCGCACTCCAGTCGCACAATCATCGGTACCTGTGACCGTGGAACGACCAGTCGAGGCATCAAGAGTTGTAGGGATGACCTCTCAACCGGCTACACCACGACCTGCTTCTAATCAAGTCCATGCTGCTGCTTATGACCACAACACCTACACCTATGACCATGAGCCTTCAATGTACCAGATGAATGAGCAGGAACATCAAAGGCTCAGGCTCTATGAAGAACGACTGGTTGCGAATAAACACCGTCGTAAAGCAGGTGAGGTAGCAATTGGTAAGCGGGTTGAAACAGAGCAAGCCAGAGTTTCGATTCCTGTTGAGAAGGAGCGAATTGTCATTGAACGGACAACTCCTCAAGATGTTGGAAGTGCGGTTATTCCTGGTAACGTTGACTTCCGTGAAGGTGAAGTGGCTCACATGAGCGTCTACGAAGAGACGGCTGATGTTAGAAAGCAAGCTTTTGTACGTGAGGAAGTCAACATCAGGAAGGAAGTTGAACACGATACGGTAGATGCAACAGAAGTACTGCGTCGAGAAGAGTTAGATGTGAACACTCAAGGGCATCCGATTGTCGATCGCTCTAATCAACATCCCTATAACCGTTAAGGAACTTCCTTCCAGCTAACTTGCTTGGATAATCTCGTCATCCAGAGAGAAATCGACCTCAGTTGTGTCATGACCAGAAGCGAGATAATCGTTTTGAAAGGAATCTTTCAAACCACTCACGAGGTCGAACTCTGGCTGCCAGTTGAGTTGGGTTTTCGCTTTATCCACTGAGGCGAAGAAGTGCTGAACTCTCAAGGGGAAGGCTTTGCGTTTGCCAAAGTCAAATTGTTTTGGGTCGTAGTGGACTAACTTTAGAGCCTCAGCAGACTTACCCGCTGCTTCGGTGCAGGCACGGGCAAGACCATCAAAGGTAACGAAGCGATCGCCTGAGACATTATAAATTTGCCCAACTGCGGCTTTGTTTCCCAAAACTTGAGACATCGCCATCGCTAAATCTTTGCAATGCCCAAACTGGGTAATATGCAGTCCATTTCCAGGGATAGGAATTGGGCGATCGCGTACAATTCGATCAAAAAACCAGGCTTCCAGGTCGTTATAGTTCTGGGGGCCATATATATAGGTAGGGCGAATCGATGTCCAGGGTAATCCTAGCTGAGTAAGGTAAGCTTCTGTTTCATGCTTACCTTTATGGCGGCTTTTTGGGTCAACGGCATCACCTTCGACATGAGGCAGTTGGTCGGATTTTAGATAAACACCAGCAGAACTCATGTAGACAAAGTGTTGTACTCGATCTTTGAAGAGTTCAGCTAGGGGTTGAGTGTCGCTGAGTTCTCGACCATTGTTGTCAAAGACAGCATCAAATTGTTCTTGTGATAACTTGTCTTTGAGTTGGGAAGCGTCAGTGCGATCGCCTTTTATCTGTTTTATACCTTCTACAGGTGCAGGTTTATTACCGCGATTGAATAGCACCACTTCATGACCTTGTTCTACCAAAATTTTCGTTAAGTAGACCCCAATAAAGCGGGTGCCACCCATGATTAAAATTCGCATGATTTCTCTATTAACGCTTCGTTAGAGTAATCTTACCGAGGAAGCGATGCTCTTTTTGCCTCAAACTCGTAGCTGAGTGACGGCAATGCAACCAGAGAAGCAGACATCTACGTCAGTTCCGGGAATGCGCTTTCGTTTTCCGTATTCCCCAACGTAGTAATAGTTATCCCCTTCAACTCGGTAATTTACAGGTAACGGTTGCGTACAGGGTTGACAAAATACCACTTCTGGATCTGGTGAACCGGGTTCTAGATGGGGCAAATTGACATTCCAGAACGTTCCGGGTTCAATTGGGCGAGTGAGTAAGTCAGCCAACACCTTAGCCGTACACCGTGCGGCGACATCCCAGTCTACAATCAGTGGTCTTCTAATCCAGTGGGAAACGGCAATACCTGGAATACCAAGCATTGCAGCTTCGCGGACAGCGGCGACGGTGCCTGAAATGTAAACATCAACCCCCATATTGCCGCCAGCGTTGATACCAGAGAGTACCCAACTTGCCTCAGGACAAAGATGACTTAGGGCAAGGCGAGTGCAGTCGGCGGGAGTCCCTGCGATCGCATATTCTGTATCTGAGCGACGCTGAACTTGGATTGGTTTAGTTGTTGTTACCCGATGACCACAGCCTGACCATTCTAGTTGCGGCGCGACAATTATACCTTTGCCATCAATTGCCTTAAGAAGCGATCGGATTCCGGGAGCGTCTATCCCATCGTCGTTGGTTAGGATTAGGGTCATAAGTAAGTTGCTATGGACGCAATCGACAACACCGATACTCCAGCATATCTGCAAACCTCAAGCTTAGAAACTTCTATGAGAGTCACTGCTTGAGGATTATCCCCTGATAGTTGGGGTTTCCTGTCATTACTGTAAGAGGTTATGTGTATTTCTAAGGAAGCGATTGTGATGTTATCAGTGAGTCAGATTGTCGCCACTCTGCTTCACCCCTTGGAAGAAAAGCTATGAAACGCAGTTACAGTAGCTAACTAAGTCGGGAATATTAGCTATAGAGACTTCACCTAGCAACTAAAGCATACAAACATGAACGCAGACGAATATATCCTGCAATTATGTCATATAGCTCTAAAGAGCAGAGAGCTACTTCCAGAACAATCGGGAATATACTACGTCCTAGATGAGAAATCTATAATCTGGTACATAGGACAGGCAAAGAACCTGCGTATTCGATGGGCAGGCGAGAGCCACCACAGGCTTTATCAGCTACAAAAGCAACGGAAGAAGCAGCTTACAATCTACTACGAGCTAGTTGCTAAATCGCAGCTCGATGCTATAGAACGGCAGCGAATCGAGCAGTACAACCCACAGTTGAACGGAACTAAAGTTAGCAAAAAGAAGCTACGTCCAACAGAGACGCTGTTACGGGAAATGCTAATTATCCTTGCACCATACAGCTTTGTACTGGGTGTAGAATATCCACGAAAAGAAGACCTTAAGTTCATCGAAGATTCTATCTATTGGCAAGATGAGTGGAGAGTTCAGAAAGCAGTGTTATCTCTTAATGTGATACACGTTTGTATAAATTTAAGTGAGTTAGGAGAAGCTATCAAAGATAAAGACTGGCTGTCAATGTGTCGTTTCCTTAGAAAAGTTTTCAGGAAGCGCAGCAACTATTCAGGCAACTGGGCTTGTAAAGGAAAAATAAGTTATGAATACTCAGGTATGTTTTTTCTGAGAAGGCTGTTAGTTAATGGCTTTGCTATAGAAGTCTATGTAACTAACCAAGAAGCCGTGGAACTCATTAAAGGCTACGAGTTAACTCAACTTGCTGGAGTAAAAATTCGGTCTATCAGTGACTCATCTTTAGCTGTAATAAAAAACAGGTGCCAGCTAAGAGTTGTAGGAATGTATGTGTATTCTGACTATCAAAACCAGCCATACGATCAATATCGCCGCTCAGCTATAGAAAGACTCTATCCATATAAGGAAGATTTGGTTAAACTGTTGTTTAACGAAGACCTAGACACAAACAAACTACAAATATCCCCAATAGAGAGCCAGACTACAGACGAGAACAATCCTGGTCTTCCTGTTAGGTTAGCTAACCTTACTGCAAAAAAAGAATATCTCAGGTCACTGTTGACGGAACGTGGTCTTAACTTAAACCGTTATCAGGTCAACAAGTACTTAGAAAGAATACCAACAGATGACAGCTATATTGATAGTCAACATGATAGGAGGATGACTGTATATGTGAAATCTTTTGGGTACAGCGACCTTCGTAAACCTATTTACTACTCTAGCCATATTTATGGTAGCAAAGGTCACAGTTACCAATCGCAAAACTTGCTTGATTGTCCCTACGAAGAAGTCTACCTAGCATCCACAGTAGACAGAGCGTTTTGGTTGCTGCTAGAAACTTATTTGTCGGATTTTGCCAAAGTAAAGCTTAACGAAGAAGAAGGGTATATAGATAAAGTGTATATATCTGCTAGAAAATTCTTAGTACCTGCTAGGCTGACTATCACCTTAAATGGGAAGTGGAAAGCAGACATTCCCTTTGGTTCTAAAGATAATATGTCAGGCAGCGAAGTTGCAAACATCATTAAAAGTCGTTTACAGGAAAGCGGAATGCCTCAGCTAAAGTTCTCATTCCAATCTGAGTCCACACGTACATAGGGGTAGAAGAGTATCTATCTACTAAAATGGGCTGAAATTCTTTCCAGTCCTCTGAGCGAGGACTTTCGCTATCAGCCAAGGGTTTAAACCCTTGGCGAGTGAGTGGGACAACGGCAAGATAGGCGATGAGTCACTTGAGCGATAACCGCTTTTCTTTCTATTCTTCATCTAAAGGCGATCGCTTTCATTTTGAACTAGTTCTGGGTTATGCCAATACTGTAGGAATTTCTCTCTTCGGAGCATTGCGATCACCTTACCAAAAGAAGTCAGTAGCTGATGAAAGATTAAAATTTTATAACACTTTTCTAAGTCTGTCCCAGAGAGCTTACAGCGTGTTAGCTTAGTGAGTGAGAATAAATTCGGTTGCAGTGTTTGTTTCTAGTATTCATAGGCATTTTCCTTTTGGTCAGTACAGGCTTCTCTCCGAAATCTAAATCTCTTCACCCCTCTGATTTTGGAGACAGTTTATGTCAATTTATGTAGGCAACTTATCTTACGATGTCACACAAGAAGACCTCAATGGTGTTTTTGCAGAATATGGTACGGTCAAGCGGGTTCAGCTCCCTACTGATCGTGAAACGGGTCGTCTTCGCGGCTTTGGATTTGTAGAGATGGATACAGAAGTTGAAGAAACGGCTGCCATTGATGCACTTGATGGTGCGGAATGGATGGGTCGTGACATGAAAGTTAACAAAGCGAAGCCTCGTGAAGACAGAGGTTCGTCTGGTGGTGGTCGGGGAAACAACAGCTTCTCTGGCCGCTACTAAACGAAAGAGGGTAAACCCTCTGAGTCTGAATAGTTGAACATAAAGGAAAAGGCTTAAGTAGAAATGCTTGAGCCTTTTCTCTTTGAGGCTTGCGATCGCATTACCAGAGCAAAGGATTAAATTTATTGCACTCTGGGTAGAGTTAGTAACTGATGAAATATTAAATCTTTATGAGAGTTGTCTAATTCTGGTCTAGAACGTTTAGACCGTGTTAACTTGTAAGCGAGAATGAATTCGGTTGCAGCGTTTGTTTCTAGTCTTGAAAGTTTTTCCCTTTTGGTCAGTACAGGCTTCTCTCCGAAATCTAAATCTTTACACCCTCTGATTTTGGAGACAATCATATGTCAATTTATGTAGGCAACTTATCCTACGATGTCACACAAGAAGACCTCAGCAGTGTTTTTGCAGAATATGGCACAGTAAAGCGGGTTCAGCTACCCAGTGACCGTGAAACAGGTCGTCTGCGCGGCTTTGGATTCGTGGAAATGGAAACAGAGGCAGAAGAAGCAGCGGCTATTGAAGCACTAGATGGTGCGGAATGGATGGGTCGTGACCTAAAAGTTAACAAAGCGAAGCCTCGCGAAGACAGAGGTTCGTCTGGTGGTGGACGGGGAAACTTCTCTCGCCGCTACTAAGCCCAAGAGGATAAACCCTTTTAGTTTCAGTCGTTAAATGCCAGGGAAGAAGGCTTAAGTAGAAATGCTTGAGCCTTTTTTCTTGGAAGCTGAGCGATCGCTCTTCACTTAGCCCGTGTAGGCGTTAGCGCTAGCGGCTCCGCAGGAGCATCACCTCACCTTAAGATAATGCACGAGCATTCAACCTGCGACCCTCAGTGCGACTCTTCTTCGTTTCTTAGTAGAATCGAGTGGCACTGTGTACCGGATGTGATTGTGCATCAATCTGTTGCAGAAGCAGTTCATTGCATTAATCCCGATTGTCCCCGTCCTTATCCTCAGCCTTGGGGTAACAAGTTTTGTAATGGCTGTGGAGCAGCGTTGCGGCTAAATGACCGCTACGTTCCGCTTCAGCGTTTAGGGTCAGGGGGATTTGCGACTATCTACACCGTTTGGGATTTACACAAGAAATCAGAGCGAGTACTCAAGGTATTAGTAGAAACATCACCGAAAGCATTGCAGCTATTTGAGCAAGAAGCCGCTGTTTTAGCCCGTTTGAAGCATCCCGGCGTTCCGAAAGTTGAGGTCGATAGCTATTTCCTCGTGACATTGCTGAGTCCCAAAGAACGGTTGCTTCCCTGTCTGGTGATGGAAAAAATCCACGGTCAGACCTTGCAGGATGTTCTGGATAAGCATCCTCAGGGCTGTTCAGAGGAATCAGTCCGAGATTGGCTCTACCAAACTGTCGAGATTTTACGGGAATTACATAACTCTGGCATTATTCACCGTGACCTCAAACCCTCAAACTTGATGCTGCGTGAACGAACAGGGCAGCTAGTCGCGATCGATTTTGGGGGGGCAAAACAAATTGGCTTGATGCCCTTGGGTTCTCAGGCTGTTTCAACGCGGCTAATTTCTCCAGGCTATAGTCCACCAGAACAGATTACAGGGGAAGCAGTCGGGCCAGCGGCGGACTTCTATGCACTGGGTCGAACAATGATTCAGTTGCTGACAGGTCAAGAGTTAGGAAATTTACAAGACCCTGTAACAGGTGAATTTCGCTGGCGTCATTGTGCAGCAGTTAGTCCGGCATTAGCTGACTTGCTCGATCAAATGGTACGCATCGACCCCCAACAACGACCTGCAACGGCTGATGAGATTCAGCGGCGTTTGGCGATGACTCCAGTCCTCAAGCCGAAGTCTCCTTCAGCAACACCTTTACCTGAAGCGATCGCAATTGCTGTAGATACAACACTAGAAGTAATAGAGGGTGCGATCGCATCTATTGGTGAAGGCGTTCTGGGAATTGTCGGTTTCGTATTCCGAGTCATCACTGGAACTGTCCTCGCTTGTGTGGATACAACCTGGGAAATGGTACTAGGTGGCGTTGGGGCCACAGTTGGCGCAGCCGTTGGATTTACGTTAATTAATTGGACACCACTAGGCGATCGCTTTGCAGATTGGCTTTCTCTACAATTGCCGCAGTTCTTGCCTAATATCCAGGTAACGGCGTGGCAAGAACTACTTTTGTTTGCGATCGCGGGTTTAGGTACAGCCGCAGGTTTGACGCTAGCTGGAGGTTTTGGTCAACAACGGCGTCCTATAGTTGCTGGATTAATGGGCATTCTTGGTTATGGCATTGGCTGGTTGATTTGGCAAGCGGCAGTGCCATTTGCTCCCGTAGAGCGGTTACTAGGTTTAATTACCGCCGTTGCTGTTGCGCCTCTTGTCTTAGGCTTAGGCTTGCCTAGCCATTACCTCGTTCATGCCATAGTTGCCGCAGCAGGTACAGGTACAGTTCTTGGCGGTTTAGTCTGGTTAAGGTTCTTACCTGCCGATTTTCTCGTTAATCTGTTTTCTCACGCTGATGCGAGTTTGGCAAATCTTATCAACAGTCTTGCTTTTTTCTGCTTGTGGGCTGCCTTACTAGGATTCTGGTTAGGGGTTAGTTATTACCTTTTAGTACCTGTGCTGCGTTGGCTAGGTTGGCGTTGATATTCGCTTTGTTGTTTGTTCTTTGCTAAAGACTACGAATAACAACTAACCAACAACAAATAACACTTTTATATCCAACTCAGGATAGATGTACGCTACGCCACAATAAAAATGGAAATAGGATTAGTTATCGAGGATACCGTGTTCTCAACACAAAGCACTATGAGTACCGAGCTAAATCCAACCTATAGTTATAAAGTTGGTGGGCATTTGCCACTTGATGCTCCTACCTATGTAGTGCGGCAAGCTGATTTTGACCTTTATGAAGGACTGAAAGCTGGAGAGTTTTGTTATGTACTTAATTCCCGGCAGATGGGGAAAAGCAGCTTGCGGGGGCGAACGATGCACAAGCTACAAGCAGAAGGAATTGCCTGTGCAGGGATTGACCTGACGAAGATTGGTAGCCAGGATATTATCCCAGATCAGTGGTATGCAGGAGTGATTAGAAGTCTAGCGAGAGGGTTCACTCCCCTGTGTCCTTCTCTCTTAAGGGGAGATGAAGGAGGGTTCAATTTACGAACTTGGTTAAGCGATCGCGAATATCTGTCTCCTGTTCAGCGCTTAAGCGAGTTTATTGAACAGGTATTACTCACTTCAATTAGCCAAAATATTGTCATTTTTATAGACGAAATTGATAGTACCCTTAGCTTAAATTTCAAAACTGACGACTTCTTTGCATTTATCCGGGCTTGTAATGAATATCAACGCCTAACGTTTGCTCTCCTCGGAGTAGCAACACCCTCGGATTTAATCCAAGATAAAAAGCGGACACCCTTTAATATCGGTCGGGCAATTGAATTACAGGGCTTTCAATTAGATGAAGCACAGCCTTTAGCCAAGGGATTAGCGCTAAAAGTTGCCAATCCCCAAGCGGTACTGGAAGCGGTATTAGATTGGACAGGAGGGCAACCGTTTCTTACCCAAAAGCTGTGTAATATCATCTTCCACTCTGATTCAATAATTCCAGGTAGAGAAGCAGAGGGCGTTGCCAATCTCGTACAGTCACGACTCATTGAGAATTGGGAAACTCAGGATGACCCTCCGCATCTGAAGACAATTCGCGATCGCATTCTCCGAATTGGTAAACGCACGGGCCCTTTACTAAAGCTTTATCGGCAAATTTTGCAACAAGGTTCAATCATTGCTGATGATAGCTCTGAACATTTAGAATTACGCCTTTCTGGGTTGGTCGTCAAGCGACCGGGTTCAGATGAACACCAAGGCTATCCCTGTTTAAGTGTTTATAACCGCATTTATTCCTCTATATTTAACTGGAGTTGGCTAAACAAGGCACTAGCCGATTTTCAGCCAGATTTTTTAGAAGTTGTTGCCAATCAAGAGCAAAAACTTTTGTCCATGCTAGGAGTCATGGATGGTAAAAACTTTGATGATATTCTTTATGAAATTTTGGGTTCAGTAATCCTGAAAGTTGGAGAATTACTCCATGTAGATCAAACGACTATTTTCTTGATTGACGAGGAAAAAAATGAGATATGGTCAATTTTGGCTAAAAACCAAAGTGGCAGTTCTCCAGAAGTTGAAATATCAGCAAATCGAGAGATTGTTGGTCTAGTTGCCACCTTGAAGGAAATGGTTAACATTCCTTTCTACTTCTCAGAAAATCTATCTAGTGTTAGCCAAAACAAAGCTAAAAGAACAGGCTACCATACCTATACTTTACTAGCGCTACCACTGTTGAATGAAAAGGGCAATTTAGTTGCTGTTGTTCAGTTGCTCAATAAGCTAAAAATAGATACTAATCCCAACGCTCCACTTTTAGATAGAATTGATAAAAAAGGGTTTACAGAAGCAGATGAAAAGCAGTTTGCTGAATATGCACCTGCGGTTCAACGAATTCTCGAACGATGTCAGTCTTGTTATAAATTAACTCAAAGACTCCAAGCCTCAGAAGCACTGACAGAAGCAACGAGATCGCTTTCTCAGAGTAGCCTAGACTCCGAAGAAATCCTTGGGCGAGTCATGGAAGCGGCAAAGAAGCTAATGAATGCTGACCGCAGCACACTGTGGCTATTAGACCGCGAGGTGGGTGACCTATGGACAAAAATCCCTCAAGCTGATGGTTCAGTCAAAGAAATGCGTGTACCCATGGGTATTGGTTTTGCTGGAAAAGTTGCAGAATCTGGTGAGATTTTGAATATTCCCTTTGACCTTTACGATCATCCTGATTCAGCTAATTCCAAAAAATTTGACCAGGCTACAGGCTATCGAACTTGTAGCTTGCTCTGTATGCCCGTTTGGAGTCCCGATGGTGAATTATTAGGTGTTACTCAACTCGTCAACAAACGGAAACAAGGCGAGTTTCCTGAGTACAACCCAGCAGATTGGCCCACAGCACCAGAATGCTTTAAAGCCAGCTTCGATGCCAATAGTCAAAAATATATGCAAATCTTTAACGCTCAAGCAGGTGTAGCGCTGCAAAATGCTAAGAAGTTTGCCACGGTTAAACAAGAGTCAGAAACTCAGCAACAGAACGTCGTCAGCCAAACCTTGGCGATGCTCAATCGGGTGATGGAAAATGATGGCTTTGATGATATTCTCGATGCGACATTACGTTCGATCACAATCAAACTAGGAAAATCCTTAAGTGCAGACCGAACAACAATTTTTTTATTAGATGAAGAGAAAAACGAATTTTGGTCAATTATTGCTGAGGATGAAAATGAAGGTGAAGGTTCCCTAGAGATTCGGATTCCTGCCGACAAAGGGATTGTTGGTGAGGTGGCACTACGCAAACAATTGATTAATATCCCCTTCGATTTCTATGATGATCCACGCTCAGTGACAGCTAAAGAATTTGACAAGAAAAATGGATACCGTACCTATACGATGTTGGCATTGCCACTCTTAAATGAGCAGGGTGGTTTAGTAGCGGTTGTCCAGTTACTCAACAAGTTAAAACGGGGATATAGCCGAATCGCTCCTCTATCAGAAAAAATTGACCAAGAGGGCTTTACACAAACTGATGAAGAACGATTTGCAGAAAATGCCCCATTAATTGAAATGATTCTAGAAAGCTTCCGTTCCTATCACAAAACAGCGAGAGGACAACGAGTAGCCGCAGCACTGATGGCAGCAACACGTTCAGTCAGCCAGAGTAGTTTGGAACTCGAAGAAATTCTCAACCGGGTGATGGAAGCAGCGAAGAAACTAATGAATGCTGACCGTAGCACGTTATGGCTTTTAGATCATGACGCTGCTGAATTGTGGACAAAGATTCCTTTTGAAGATGGTTCATTAGGAGAAGTCCGTGTACAGGTTGGAGAAGGCTATGCAGGTAAAGTTGCCGAATCTCACAAGCCTCTGAATGTTCCCTTTGATCTCTATGGTTACCCAGGTTCTGAGACAGCTAGGAAAACTGATCAAAAGAGTGGTTATCGCACTTATAGCTTGTTGTGTATGCCAGTTTTTAGCCCTGATGGTGAGTTGATTGGTGTCACTCAATTAGTGAATAAGAAGAAGCCCGGTGATTTTCCTGAGTACAACCCAGCAGAGGGAATAGAAGCGCCGCATTACTTACAAATCAGTTTTGATGAAAGCGATCAAAAATATATGCAAATATTTAACAATCAAGCTGGCGTTATTCTTCAGAATGCCGAATTGCTAGCCGCTGTCAGACGACAGGAGGAAACACTGCGAGATCAACTTACTGCAACATAAGCGAGTTTATTTGGGGTTCTTCTTGTTCTTTAGAAATACAAGGCTGTGCGTATGCCGCCGTAAAAGTAGCTGAAGCGATTGGCGAGCACAATTGATTTCCTCCTCTACCAAGCTGGAATTTGGGAAGAAAACGCTTTTGAGTCAACGTATTCTTTTAAAAAATCAACACGGAGGAAATGGAGCAGATTACGTTAATAAGAACTAAGAAAAAGGAAGAGGACAAAAGAGATTTTTCTCTCTTGTCCTTTTTAGAAGACGTACTACGTCATTACTAAATCTGCTTAGCCTTATCCGAAAGCAACGGGGCTAAAGACAACCCAAAAGACGAGTACAACACCAGCTAAGACCATGCTGTAAGTGACGTTGCGCTTGTGGGTTTTGGAACTGCCTGCAGGTTTCATCAGTTTATCGTCTGTTTCCTCAAAAATACTTAAGTTGCTTCTGGTAGGAGCCGCCGTTCTCAGGCTGACTGCGACCAAGATGACGACAGAAAGAACAAACAGGAGAATTGCAAAGTGTAGGAAATTAATGCTGGCATACATCACCAATGGCTTCCAGGTAATCCAACCTGCTTTTACTCCTAGCTCTGAAATAAATCGGATTGCCCCAAGGATAAAGCCGCTAATTAGAGTGGCAAAAGCCCCTTTCCCATTAGCGCGCTTCCACAAGAGTCCCAAGAGAAATACTGCCGCAATCGGAGGAGAAATATAGGCTTGTACAGATTGCAGATAGACATAAAGCTGATTGCTCATCAAGCCGATGAAGGGAAGCCAAAGTAAACCAATTGCAACTAGCGCAATCGTTGAAAATTGCCCAGCCCGAACCAGTTCACGCTCACTGGCATCAGGTCGCCACTTTTTGTAAAAATCCATGACTGCCAGCGTAGCACTGCTATTAAAAACGCTGGAGAGTGAACTCATTAATGCCGCTAGCAACCCAGCAATAACTAATCCTCTAATTCCCGGTGGTAGTAGTTCCGTAACTAACGTAGCGTACATTCTGTCGGGAGCGACATCAGGAAAAAGAACTCTACCAGCGACACCTGGCAAGACGAGGATAAAGACAGGTATCAGCTTCAAGAAACCAGCAAAGATGGTTGAGCGCCGAGCCGTTTCGATGTTACTGGCCGCAAGTGTCCGTTGAACAATCATTTGGTCAGTACACCAATACCAGACTCCTAAAATTGGTGCCCCAAATAGAATGCCAGTCCAAGGGAAATCAGGGTGATTAACACTTTTCCAAAGATTGAAGAACTCTGGTTCAACCCCTTGGAATAATGCACCAAGCCCGCCTACTCTCGCAATAGCAGTAGCGGTTAAGATAATGCCACCACCAATGAGAATGAACGCCTGCAAGAAGTCGGTGTAAATTACCGCACGCAAGCCACCAAAGATTGTATAGGCACCTGTTGCGACAATTAAAACGATCGCACCTACCCAAATGTTCCATCCTAGAATGGTTTGCAAGACGAGTGCGCCTGCGTAAACGGCTACGCTAATCTTGGTGAAGACATAAGCTACCAAAGAAACAGCCGAAAGATAGGTGCGGCACTGGGAATTAAAGCGCCTTTCCAGAAACTCTGGCATGGTAAACACACCAGTCCGTACATAAAATGGCACAAACAGCCAGCCTAGAAGTAGCAGCATAAAGCAGGCAATCCATTCAAACTGCCCAACTGCTAAGCCAGAACTAGCACCACTACCCGCTAGTCCAATAAAATGCTCGGCAGAGATGTTACTTGCAAACAGGCTAGCGCCAATCGCCATCCAGCCAATATTGCCACCACCTAAGAAGTAGGATTTACTACTATCCTGACTTTCTTTACTAGACCAATAACCAATTCCCGCTACCGCAACAAAGTAGGCAACGATCAAAAACAGGTCTATGCCGCTCACTGCAGCACCTCCTTTATTTGTTATAAAATTTGACAAAAAAAGCTATAGGGCTGTTTAATTGCCCCTAAAAAACTTCAACAGGTAACATTTTTCTGTCGTCCATCAAAAGAGTGGCTTTCGCATTTGCAACTGAAGAAAGGCCACTATCCTGTAATAATAACGACAGCCAACGAATCATCTTTTTATTTTTTTATCTTTGTTAAATTAATTAATAATTGGGGTTCAAGAACGTATGAATCATCAGCTCAATGTAGGACTGATTGGGTTTGGGATGTCGGGACGGGTGTTTCATGCACCGATGATTAATGCGGTTTCCAAGCTAAGGCTGGCAAAGGTTGTAGAACGACAGAAAGAAGAATCAAAACGCACCTATCCTTGGGTAGAGGTTGTCAAAGATATAGATGATGTCTTGAATGACGAAGCAATTGATGTGGTTGCGATCGCAACTCCTAATTCCTCTCATTTTGAACTTACCAAAAGAGCGCTTTTAGCCGGAAAACATACTGTTGTTGATAAACCATTTACTATTAATTCACACGAAGCACAGCAATTAATTGATTTAGCTAACCAAACAAATAAACTGTTAAGTGTATTTCAAAATCGGAGATGGGATAGTAGTTTTAAGACAATTCAACAAGTTATAAATCTAAACTTAGTTGGAGAATTAGTAGAGTATGAAGCACATTTTGACCGCTTCAAAAATCAAATCAAACAAAATGCTTGGAGAGAAACCAGTGAACTCGGTTCAGGGGTACTCTACGACCTAGGTACACATTTAATTGACCAAGCACAAGTCCTCTTTGGTTTACCCAAATGGATTACCGCCGACATCCGGACGCAACGGAAAGGTGGAGTTGCAGATGATAGTTTTGAATTAATTCTTGACTACAACCAACTGAAAGTTACTTTAAAATCTGGGATGTTGATCAGAGAGACAGGAGCAAGCTTCATCTTACACGGCACTGAAGGTTCTTTTATCAAATATGGTCTTGACCCACAAGAAGATGCCTTAAAGCGTGGCGAGACACCTTTAAATACCCAAAATTGGGGACAAGAACCAGAGGAAGAATGGGGACTACTCAATACGCAGCTAAAGGGCTTGCATTACCGTGGGAAAATCGAAACCATTGCAGGTTCCTATCAGTCGTTTTATCAAAATATTTATGATGTTATTGCCAACGATCAGGAGCTGATAGTCAAGCCGGAAGAAGCTAGAAACACAATCCGTATCATTGAGTTAGCATTCGAGAGCAACAGGCAAAAGCGTTCAATAGAGTTTTCTCTTTAACTTTCAGCAAGCTTTTAAGCTTGGTAGCCACCGATTTAGTTAATCGTGAAATACTATTCGTTTCTTGGCTACAACTTTGCCGTCTGGATCGAAGTTAATTTGATACTGAATCCAGGCAAGATCGCATAGGAGCGAACAGCGACCATCATTCCCATAAGACCATGTAGACTGCGACATTAAGTCAGAGTTACCAAAGGATTCAAGATTTCTATGTAAGGGATTGCCTAGTAACTCTAATACCTTAGTTCTCGTCATTCCTGGCGTTATGTTGTTAAAGTCGGTTTCTGAAAATTCTGGAGGAAGTATAGTATCAAGGGTGGGATAGAGGGAAAAGTAGCTTTCTGTATGCGTGTACATATAGGTGCATACATAGAGGATAAGTAGTAATATGCCTGAGCCAAATATCTTAGGGATTAATTTCATAAACGTCCTCCTTTTGCGACTCAAACGGAACTCGAACTTGTAATAGGAAAAGGCGATATGCGATCGCCTTTTCCAAAAATTATCTCTTCAATCAACAGCGCAAATCCAAACAATAACTCTTGTAGAGTAGGGTAACGCTCACCTACCCCTGTGTCTTGGTGGTAGGGCAAGAAGGCAATGCACAAGAAACCCGAAACCCTAATTTTTCTATGTCTTAGCCTGACTTGTACGCTACAACCTACTACCTAACACCTAACACCTAACACCTTGACATGGGAATGTAAAACAGCTTACCAAGGACTGCCCACCATCGTAAAGCTTGCCCAATAGTAAGGATGTTTCAAATCTTTGTCTCCCATCCTTACTAATTCTGGTGGTAGAGGTAATGTTTTAGAGGTAGTAACCAGTTGACCTCCTTGGATCTGCACTTGTCCCTTAAGCATCGCGAGTTGAGTCTGTCGTAGTGCCTCCGCCTTAATGGGTGCTTGCCTCAACTGTTCGTACATTTGGGTCATTAGCCCCAATGTTCCTTCATCACTCACAGACCACAAACTCGCTAAAACCGATTTTGCTCCAGCTTGCACCGCTAGCCCTGCAAACCCTAACTCCGCTTGCTCATCTCCCAATGCCGTTTTACAAGCGCTGAGTACTAAGAGTTCTACGGGTGGGTTATTCCAGCCCAATTGAGACAACTGATCCAGACGCAGTTTAGTATCCCATAGTTGAATGTAAGAGTTCTTGGGGGCACCTGAGCGAAAAACAGCATGGGTCGCTAGGTGAATGATGCCATACGGTCGCTGCTTGCGCTGTGCTTTGAGGTTCTGTAGGGTAAAGGCATCATCAAGGAAAGACTCACCTTTCCACAGAGACGAAGTAATCGTCGATAACTCCACTGGCACAGCCGGTAAAGGCCTTAGATCAGTAAATTTCTCTGCTCCCATTGCCAGAACCTGTGCGTCTTTAATATCCGTGTAGCTGGTGTCGGTGAGGGTCAGGCTAGGTAGTAAACCAACACTGTATTTCTCAATGAGAAACTCTTGACCATCATAGAGGGCAGCTATAGGAAGAGAGCGCAAGCCAACATCCATGACGAAGCCAATATTTTGGATACCTTGTGCTTTTAACTCGGCTTCAAGAGGGGCAATCATCCATTGATAAAGTTGTTTCCCTGGAAATAGATAGTCATCTTTACTGCGAACATTAGTCACTTCCAAGCGCAACTGATCAGCAACTCTGAGGACTTTAGCACGAGTTGTTCCTTCTACTCGCTTGCGAATCGGTGCGCCCGTAGAAGTCACCAATACTAATTCCAACTGGTATTCAAAATTGCGGATGTTGGAGTTGAGGCTTGCGGACGAGCTACTATTTGCCTCATCCTGGGTAAGCATCTGAGGCACAAACGTGACATAGATGACAGCTGGTTTAACGCCAGTCGCTTGCTCAATGTTTTGAAGAGTAGTTTGGCTGCTTGACAAAGTTGCGTTTGCCGACGGAGCCTTAAGAGACTTTCCAAAATATTTCTCAAATTGAGAAGTGAAAAAGCGATCGCGCGTTTCCACGATGTCAGCTACGTCTTCCGCTGAAGACACCTCCTGAGTTGCTGGTTGTTGTAATGAATTCGCCAACAGGGAGTTATTTGTACTGGTATTATCTCCTGGGTCTGGGTTAGTGTCCGGGTCTGGGTTAGTATCTGGGTCTGGGTTAGTATCTGGGTCTGGGTTAGTATCTGGGTCTGGGTTAGTATCTGGGTCTGGGTCTGGGTTAATATCTGGGTCTGGGTTAGTATCTGGGTCTGGGTTAGTATCTGGGTCTGGGTTAGTATCTGGGTCTGGGTCTGGGTTAGTATCTGGGTCTAGGTCTGGGTTAGTATCTGGGTCTGGGTCTGGGTCTGGGTCTGGGTTAGTATCTGGGTCTGGGTCTGGGTTAGTATCTGGGTCTGGGTCTGGGTTAGTATCTGGGTCTGGGTCTGGGTCTGGGTCTGGGTTTGTATTCTGTGTAATAGTGGGAGCACCTGCCTGATTTCCTGGACCTTGCTCACCCTGATTGATACCGCTATCATCACCAGGGGTAATAGTACCCCCTGCGGTCAACGTTACAGCACCCGAATCACCAGGTCCCTGCTCACTTGTATCAATCGCTCCCCTAACAATGTTGCCTTGAGTGGAAGTTATCGTTACAGAACCAGCATTACCTGGACCTCGATCGCTTGTAGTGATATTGCCAGTAGTAATGTCATTTACGGCAGTCAATCTCACTAAACCCGCATCACCTTGACCTTGGTTAGACGTGTTGATATTTCCCACATCAATACTGCCTGTCGCATTCATAATTAGCGACGGAGTAGTGGTCAATGTCAGATAATCTGGGTCAGTAGTTGGAATCAAGTTATTGGGATCTTCGTCTGGCCCAGTAATTCTAATATTTCCTCCTGTAATATTGCCTCCTGAAGTGACTTTCAGAGCAACTCCTGTGTAGTCACCCAAATTCACATCAGTAGCTGAGTCAATAATTGGGTCATAAAGGCTGTAAAAGTTGCCAAAGCCACCTGAACGGTTGAGAACCGAGAAGCTACCGCCACTCTTAAAGTGAGCATCCCCAGAGATAATTCCATCACTGACAAGGCTTAGGTTCCCACCGCTTTGGAAGGGTGTCTGTAAATGATTGAGGGCAAGGATATCAACACCTTGAATGCCTTCAACGTATAGATTTCCCCCTGTCTTGGCGATAAAGGGATTTGCCACACTGTCCCGCACACGCACTGTATCCTGCGCCAGCAGATTCAAATCACCTGTGGTCTGTAGCGTGCTTTCTACTAAGGAGAGATTATTCTGAGCAGATAGTGTCGCTGTCTGAGATGTTACCTGATTGGCGACGATATCTCCGTCCTCAATTGGCAAACCCGATCCAGCGAGTTCTGCCTGTCCGGTACCATTGACCACAATACCTGTGTCTCCACTCCCAGTAAGCAGTTGAGGTAACGACAGAGGCGTTAAGGGTGCATCTGATGGCAAAATCTCTAAACTCAGCAGGTGTCCGGGTTGGGTAATGCGTAAGAGACTTTGACCGGGAACTGTCGCTACGTTAATCTGTCCGCCTGGTGCATTTAAACCACCAGTGCTGACGACAGTACCACCCAATAGGCTTAAGTTCTGACCATTTGCTACACTCAGTTGACCCGCATTAACAATTGCCCCAGGTGTCCCAGTGGTAGAGAAGTCGAAGGCGCTAGGTGTCCCAACCAATGTGGCGTAATTATTCGGTTCAGTAGCACTAAACCACTGATTACTCAAGCCAATACCAGTTGCTGTAGTTGCGGTGAAAGCCGCTGGCACATCCAGACGCGCATTCTGACCAAAGACAATGCCAGCCGGATTCATCAAGAAAAGATTGGAATTACCCCCAGTGACTTGAATCAATCCGTCAATGACTGAGGGATTACCACTATTAATACGAGTGAGGATATTCTGAATCGTTGGGTTGGAGAGGAAGTTTGCCGTCTGGTTTGAATCTAGACCAAACTGCGTAAAACTATGGAAGAGATTTGCCCCATCCGCCGAGGTCTGACCGCCAGTAATGTCATAGCGTGTGTTATCAGGTGATACAACAGTGCCCGTGCCATCAGCCGCAGGGACAATTGGTTGTGCTTGTGCGACAGATGGAAACAGGCACAAAAAAGAAACTAGGAAATAATTATATTTTCGTTTCACTTTTCTGACCTCATTTTCCTTTTCCCCACAGGGAAGCGAACTATCGTTCCCAAGCATTTTGTCACCTGCGGTTAGCGGCTTCTGCCTACAGCCACTTTCCTTGAATTTTCTAATGAAAATAAAGACACTGTTCATTTCAACGGATTGCACTGCCAACTTAACTCCAGCCATCGAGTGTAGGAAATCTAGAACCCCGATGAGCCTCAAACTCAATTTAAATCTGTTTGATTACTTTATTAATAGATCTCTGCGTTTTCTCTAGAGGTCAGAGGCTACTAACAACAGACGAAACTGCTAGATCTATCAACGGATTAGGTAATCACACTCGATGTCATTTAGTCTTGACGTTTGTCAGACAAATTAAGTGCCCTGAGAATGGAAGCTGATTAAAACTGTTCACCTTACTGTTTTCCTACGAATGCCAATCTAACTTCTGTTTAAGGTAGTGCTGAAACAAGTATCTGTACTCTTGTGTTCTTCCCTGGCACTATCAAGGCAGCCTTGCCCTTTTATAGTATTACGCTGAAACTTAGAGATTTCGGGAAAGTTACACGCGCTGCCTTACCTAAGAGTGCTGCTTACTGTCTTCTGGCAATGCTTTGAAGGTGAATTGTTTGCTTTGTATTAAATAGTATATCGCAAAGCTTATCTTGTAAGGTGTTCTCTGTCGATGCAACAATCTTCTTTAAGATAATTTCCTGTATCAAGAGAGTATTTCATAAAATCTTTTTATTAGTAACTTAATCTTGGATTTATAATAGTAAAATTCAATGTACTCTTGGGAAATTAATAAGGTAATAACCCAACTTATTCCCTAACCTGATATGAGAACAATTGATACTAAATTCTTTGTAGAAGTGCCCTAAACAAAAGGTTTAAAGGGGTACGCTGTTGTGTACCCCTTACTAAAAGGTGATGCAATATCAAGATGAAATTGAAAGTCTCGACTCACTAATAGCTAAACGCTGCTTCTTGGCGTCCTACTACTTCTGGTGTACCCGCAACTAAACGCAACTGATCACAATGGAATGTTAACCAAGGTTGCTCTAAGCCTAAGCCAGCAAAGGGGCTGCCGACGGGAACTTGTACCTCGCTGCTTACAAGACCGACTTGAGCTTGCAACTCACCCTTGAATAAGAGAATAGAAGCTAATTCTGTGCTGAAAACATCGCCGCTGAACGGCAAGGGTAACCCAAAGTTTTGGGGGTGGTAGCTGAGGCGGCATAGCGTCTGTTCTCCCTGACGAACAATAACGCGCTTGTTATAACCGGAGGTTGTGCGATCGCTATCTTTCCAAGTAAAGTCAGCCATTTGTTTCGGGAGTCCCCAAATTTCTCGTCCCCCCTCAACTGAATCAGCGTTGTCTACATAGATGTGAGAAATCCAACCCCCAACTCTGCTGGTATACCGTATAAGACCAGCCACCACAATCAACTCACTGTACTCCAACACGGAACCGGGACCGTAATTGGATAGATAAACCCCGCCTATAGTCTTGCCAGGAAAGACAGAGACAATCTCAAATTCTTTAGGGATAAGTGGACGTACTCGCTCAATATCAATAAGTTGAACAGTCTGAAGAGCGTAGCCTCGGAGTGTCCAGGGTGCCGATGGATAGGCCATAGCAATTTGGGATTCTAGGTTGGTAGTACTGAGCCAGATGTAATGTACATTTCAGTCCTTTAATCACTTAGCAATTTGTAAGTCGTCGCTTTTTGTCCGTTGTTCAATGGAAGCAACACACTACAGAAACAATCAATTGCTACCGTGACAAAAACTCAGGCTATAAACCGAAGTAATTAACCGAACTTGAATTACAAACGGCACTATACTCCTAAGCTTAATTCCCAACTTTTAAGAGTTCCTATATCCATAGGAGCATAATCTATGACCTGCAACTGCCAGACACCCGCCGTTGGTAGATTGAGGAGTTGCTTAAGTGCAGGTGTGGTATCTACAGAATAGGTTTCTTGGATTTGAGTTCTAGAACCAAGAGTGCGATTTTGTATCAGCACAGTCTGACCTGTGGGTGCTTTCAAGCTCACCTCAATATCTCCTAAGAAAGTGTGTTCAACACTGACTGTGACCTTAATCTCTCGTACAGTTGCTGAGTCATTCACCCGAATCGTACTCATAATCCCTTGGGGGTTGTTGTCAGGAATCCCAACCGCGCTATCGTTACGTCCTGTGATGCGGCGAACACTAGCTTGGGAACTTTGGGCGATTTTCTGCTTAGCCGCTTGTACCGCTTTAAAGGCATTTACCTTGCCATAACCGAACCACTGCGAAAAACCATTTGTATCGTAAGTACCCAATCGCATTCCTAATTGAGGGTCAGCATCCTGGTCAACAATTTTGTCTGCCGTTTCTTGGAGAAGACGCTTCACATCCTGCGCCGTGAGGTCAGGGTTAGCGGAGAGTACCAATGCTGCTACACCTGCAACGACGGGACAAGCACTGGAGGTGCCGCCAAATGAACTGACAAAATTTCCGGATTCGTACCCTAGCACTCCTACCAGATCCGCAGTAAAAACACCCAATCCAGGAAGTTGTGCAGTTACTTCCGGTGCCGTACTAATAAAGCCAGTTTTTTCAAACCACATTCCGGGTGGTGCATTGTTGCTGGGCGCACATACCGAGACATTTGTACCCCAGTTGCTATAGGCAGATTTTTTGCTGAGGCTGGTACAAGCAGAAACAGTGATGACATCTGGGTGAATCGTGAAGCCACCTAGCCAGTTTGTCGGACCATTAAGTAAGCCACTCGGCCAACCTCGCTCAAAGATGGTGCCACTGACGGGACGATTGGCATTACCGGCTGCGAAGACAACGACACAGCCTTTCCCCCGACGACCTTGGGTTGCAGCACGGGTAAGGGCTGCCCGTTGGCGTAAGGAGAGGGGGAAGTAAACGGCGGCAGGTCCCCAACTGCACGAGACAACACTTGCACCATTGGCAATACAATAGTCAAACAACTGTTCTATGGTGTCATCATCTAAGTAACCAGTTGTGCGGAGAGGCATCAATGCACAGCCAGGGGCAACGCCAACAATCCCATTGCCATTCTCTTCAGCAACCGCGATTCCCGCGCAAGCAGTTCCATGACTCTCATCCGAAATATCTGGCAGGGGCAAAAAGTCTTGGTCTTTGAAGTCTTTGGGCGCAACAATTTTGCCAGTTCCTTGAAAATCTGGATGGTTCAAGTCAACGGCATCATCAGCAACGGCGACAACAATAGAACGAGTGCCGCGAGTGATGTCCCAGGCTTTTTCAATATCAATGTGAGAATTAGTGGCTAGTGCTGAACCACCGTTGTGGTAGAGATACCACTGTTGAGGATACTGGGAGTCACGGGGGCGGTAGTGGGAGTCTTGGGGAACAACGATGTTGGGTTCAGCGGTTAAGACTTCGGGACGCCCCATTAATCGGTTAGCGATTTTAACGGGATTTTCTGTGGCGTTACTGGTGACTTGGAAGACAAAGGTGTTGGGGATGCCCTCTACAAATTTCACGGATTGTAAGCCGAATTCGGAGGCGATCGCATTAATGACTCCTTCATCCGTTTCTGGAGTAAATTGAATTGTCAACTGGTCAGTTAGGTAAACCAGTGTCTCAGGATTATTCTTGAGTTGGTAAACATGACTGGCATAGGCGACAGCATCACTATTGCGTGCTGCCTGCATTGCCCTGTCCCGTTGCCGGGGGTCAACTCGAAATTCTTTGAGTAGAGTGCGGGGGATTTCTCGTTGTTCTTTGATGGGTAAGGCTTGTGACAATTGTTCAGCAGCGTCAGAAGTTGTGCTAACTGTAAAGCGATCGCTTACCTTCAAAAGTGCTAGTTCCTCGCCTCCTCTTTGTAACAGTACGCCCACATTTTTTTCCGGGACACCCGTTGTGGAGGGGGAATCTTCTGGTGCAGACTCTGGGAGGCTAGTCATAGGTTATACGGCTCCAAACAAACACTATTTTCCATTCTCAAAGGGTGTCTAGGCTAGTAGCCCTGTCAAGGTGTTAGGTCGTAGGTGTTAGGTTTTAGGGGAAAAGCGATCTCTTCAATGTTGGTCAGGAAACTTTTTAGTTTGGGTTTCAGTCTAACCTCGCGAGACTTTGGCACTTTATCTACTGCCACTACTGCAACCGATAGTCTTCTGGCAATGGTAAGATACCGAAGTTTGATACGCTGTTTCTTTATCGATAACCCCAAAATTATTTCATGGTCTCCTCTGGAACTGTCCGTCGCCTAGGCTTTACCTGCCTTGTCTCCTTACCATTCACGGCTGCTTTGGCGCTCCTGCCTCCGGCACAGGCTCAAAATGCTGACCCTGTGCTTCCAGAAGGTGCCGATGAAATGCAGCAAGACTTGACCGATCCCAATGACCTACGACCTTTGACCCAAGATAGCAGCCTTCTAAGTTTACAAGGAGGGCAGCGGTTGATGGCAGAGGCAAGTGGTGCGGTTGATTCACAAAACTATACCTTAGCTGCAACAAAGCTTCAGGAAGCACGTCAAGTCTTCAACCAGTTGTCTAACTTCTACCAACAGCTATCGACCAGTTTTTCGGGAATCGACAACCGGATTTTTGATGCCCAACGTCAAAAAGCCCTGGAAACAGCAGAAATGCGAGATGAAGCAACTTATCAGCTAGCACTGGTGCATCGGGCGCAAAACCAGCCTGAGTTAGCTGTACCGTTGTTAATTCAGATTATTCGTTCTCAGAACCCAACACGCGACCTAGGTAAACGAGCCTACCAGCAGCTATTTGAGTTAGGGTTTGTGGATTCTCCCTATCCTAGACCACGCAATAGCCAGCCTACTTCTTCCTCGCCTGCAACTCCTGGAAGTTAAATTAGACGTAGAAGGTTTAGGAGAAACGGGAGTATCGAATGATTAACCTAGAACAAGTTGAGGCAATGATCAAGGCAGAGCTACCAGATGCTCAGGTGCAGGTTCAAGACCTAACGGGTGGTGGTGACCATCTGCAAGCAATCGTTGTTTCTTCAGCCTTTGAAGGTAAGTCCCTGGTGAAACAGCACCAGCTTGTTTACGGGGCGCTGCAACAAGCGATGGCAACAGAAGCCATTCATGCCCTAGCTCTTAAAACCTATACACCTGCTGCGTGGAATGCGGCGAGTCAGGTTGTTTAAGCCGCAACCTTCAAAAGTACGTTCTCAACCATCGCTAAACTAGAGCTATGGGAAGATACACAAAGGGATTTAACTAAAACGATGACACCAGAACTGAAAGAGCGAATTGACAGCTTAGTAAACCAGAACAAAATTATGGTTTTCATGAAGGGCACAAAGCTGATGCCCCAATGTGGTTTTTCTAATAATGTCGTCCAGATTCTGAATACTCTAGGTATTCCTTTTGAAACAGTGGATATCCTGGCGGATCAGGAACTGCGTCAGGGAATCAAAGAATACTCCAATTGGCCGACCATTCCTCAGGTGTACATTAACGGGGAGTTTGTCGGTGGCTCAGATGTGATGATTGAGCTGTATCAAAACGGTGAATTACAGCAACTAGTTGAAGTAGCCCTGGCTTCCTAAAAAACAACGGCTGAGCGCAGTCCACGACCCAACCAATAAAGCTTGTGTCAGTAATTCTGTCAAAGCAAGTTGTACTTGAAAAAGCCCGCAAGTGTGGGCTTTTTTCATATCTTCTCAACCAACCAAGATGTATGTAGGACTTACGCATTGACTGATTGACCTGATGGGTCGGTGTAATACAAGGTTATTAGCTGAATTCCTTTGACGACTCTATGATGTTTTCCTGACCAGAAGTACCCGATTAATTCTGTTAGAGCTGGGTCGCTATAAGGCTTATCAATGACTGTATCGTCTCCGCTTAATGTGCCGTCTATTAAATCAATATGTTGTTTGATTTCGTCGAACAAGTCTTTGGGTTCATACCTTTCTCGCAACAGAAAGCGGTTGATGCTGTCATGGGAAACATCCCCAAGAATTTCTGATAAGCGATTACAGCCAGCATACTTGGGTTCAGCCAGCAGGAATAAAGTGTAGGTGTCGAGATTGCACTTAGCCGTTGATGGCTTGCTTCGCGTTCTGATGGTCTTTAATCTGTGGGAGACAACAGCAGCATTATCGATCTCAATCGTCCCTGTGACGAAGAGAGATCGCATCCTGAGTCACAAGTTAGTCTCTATTGCATATCATATTCACCTTGTCAATGCGTAAGTCCTACTATTTTTCTTGATTTTGTCAAGATATTTCAGAGAGATACACCGGTAATAATTACCTGCCTTTACTCTGACGATTCTACAAGAGCCACCGCAGTGCGTTCTTTCGTCTACCAGGACTTAAACAAATATCAAGCCCAAATAAAGCCCAAACTAGCTTTATAAGCTAAGAATACGTCACGATTATGATTCAACCACTCAATAAAACGGAAAGACATCGCTGTACGAAATGCATCCATTGCTTCAGGAAAGGTGTTTAAAGGTATTGTTCTCTTCCCTTCGAGGCGTGATAGTTTAACTTCAATAGATGCCACCCACACAGTTTTTGGTTTCTCTAAATTGAGTTGGGTAGGAGTGAAAGCTTCACTAGGCAGTGATTTGGCTAAATTATCTAAACGTATTTCTTCAAAATATCCCCCTTCAGCAGCAATAATTACCTTACGATTTTTAGCAATTCCTCCTATATACTTGAGTTTCCTTTTTTCCAGTTCAAGAAGAAAGGTCGTGTTATTTCTATAACCCGCATCAATCAGTACGATGCCAGGTCGGTATCCTCTCTTCTTACTTCGGTCAATTAAAGCTAATCCTAACTCTGGCTTCTTCTTAAATTCAAATCTTTTTTCCCTTCTGGCAAAGAACTGGCGTGCTGATATAAAAGAATGTCTCTTTATTCAGCTATTATGCGGAGGTTGATTCAGCCAGAATACTATATAGTAGACTTATAGATTAATTAGTATTTTAATGAAACCAAAAGATAAGTTGGCTGTCTCTACTCTTCTCTGAAGGAGTGAAAGCAAATTTTACTTAATTATTATGCAAAATCGATCTTCTGCGTGCATCTATGTTGTCCAGTCTTATGCAAAAACCTATTTTGACAATTTTTTACCAATTCAATCCTTGGGACACTACAATCGGCGGCATTCAAACTGTCATCAGCCTTTTTATCAAGTATGCCCCCAATGATTTTGAGGTAAGGCTTGTTGGGACAGGAAATGGCTGTACTCAACCTAGAGGTACGTGGCAAGAGGCTGAATTTGCCGGGAGGGAAATTCGTTTCTTACCGCTATTGACACTGCAAAACGATAACGTTAGAAGCCGGATTCCTACGACGCTTAAGTATACAGCAGCTCTTTTAGGGCGTTGCTTTGCCTCCGACTTCATGCACTTTCATAGACTAGAGCCAACCCTAGCTGCGCTTCCTTGGTCTGGAGATAAAACGTTGTTTATTCACAACGATATATACAAGCAGATGAAATCGGAAGGGAATCAAAATGCGATTCTCTGGCGACGGTTTCCAGCCGTGTATTTTGCCATGGAACGCCTGCTAGCCAAGCAATTTAGCCAAATTCTTTCCTGCAATACCGAGTCAGTGAAGCTCTATCAGCAGCGTTATCCTGCGCTCGCAGATCGTGTTTCCTACATTAGAAACATCGTTGACAACGAGATTTTCTATCCCTTGGCTTTAGAGGAACGAGCTATGGGAAGATGCCAGCTTGCAAAGCGGCTGGGTCTTAAAGAGGAAACAAATTTTGTCCTGTTTGCCGGTCGCCTGCATCCCCAAAAAGATCCTATCCTACTAGTACGTTCTATCGCTGCTTTGAACGAGCCAAATATTCACCTTCTTATAGCAGGCGCTGGGGAATTGGAAGGTGAAGTGTGTTCTGAGATTGCTCAGATTGGATTGTCTAAACAGGTGACAATGCTTGGACCAGTCCACCAAGCACAACTTGCCGAGTTGCACCAGATTTGTAGTGCCTTTGTCCTGACTAGTGCTTACGAAGGTCTCCCCTTAGTTGCTCTTGAGGCGCTGGCTTGTGGGACTCCAGTAGTGACAACTCGATGTGGTGAAACGCCAAATTTGCTTTCGGATCGCACTGGGGTGGTTTGTGAAGAACGTGCTCCAGTTGCGATCGCAGATGCCTTACGCAAGGTGTTGCTACATCCAGAAAATTATCCCATGCAGGCTTGTGTACAAACGGCTCAGCCTTATAGCGCCTGCACTGTCGTAAGTGATGTTTACAAGGATATGCGGCACCGCTGGGAGCAACGCACTCTTTCAGTTGTTCCCTCCTGAATGTAAGCTTTTCCACATTTAACTTGCATATTTAGACGCTGAACTCCAGTTAAGGCTTGAATCTAGCCAGAAATCTAAATATGAAATAGGCTATCTACCCTTTTGAAAAAAGCGAAGTAATTGCTATGAAGATTGCTGTCATTGGTTCCAAAGGCTTACCCCCAAATCAAGGTGGTATCGAGCATTACTGTGCAGAACTGTATCCTCGTATGGTTGCACAGGGTCACTCTGTGGATCTGTTTGCCCGCTCCTCTTACACCGCTCATTCCTGGTTGCACCAGGAGGACTTTCAGGGTGTTCAAGTCATCACCTTACCCAGTTTCAAGTTGCGAGGGGCAGATGCTATGATTACCTCCGCACTTGGAGCGATCGCTACTATAGGAACGCAATACGATGTCATTCATTTCCATGCTTTAGGTCCATCTCTGTTTACCTCAATCTCTAAAATTGCCTCCTCTGCAAAGGTGGTCGTCACTTGTCAAGGATTGGACTGGCAACGCGCCAAGTGGGGCAATTTTTCCAGCCGCCTAATTCATACAGGAGAGAAAGCTGCTGTACGCTTTGCCGACGAAATCATCGTGGTGTCGGAGGAACTCCGCTCTTATTTCTCAAAAACTTATGACAGGAAAAGCGTTTACATTCCCAATGCTCCAGCTAGCTTTGCTGAGTCAGACCCCAATTTTTCCTATGGCAAAAAGCTAGGTCTGGAGCAAGGGCGTTACATTCTTTATGTGGGCAGACTTGTACCGGAAAAGCGTCCCGACTTGCTAATCGATGCTTTCTGTAAGCTTAAACCAGAGGGATGGAAGCTCGTTTTTGCTGGTGGTGTTAGTGATACTAAGTCATTTGCCGGACAGCTATTAGAAAAGATTGCTAATAATCGAGACGTGGTATTTGCAGGCGAACTCTGGGGATCGCGTTTGGCGGAGATCGTGCGGGGAGCAGGGTTATTTGTTCTGCCGTCTGATTTAGAGGGATTACCCCTAGCGATGTTGGAGGCAATGCAGGAAGGTGTTCCGGTAGTGGGGAGCAACATTCCACCGCATCAGCAATTGCTTGGTAGTGATCGGGGAATGCTCTTTGAGGCTGGAAATTTAGACTCGTGCATTCGTACCCTAGACTGGGCAATCCGTCATCCTGAGGCACGAGCGACAATGGCTAAGAACGCACAACGGTACGTGCAGCTCAACTATTCTTGGACTCGGATTACCGAGGAAACCCTGAGCCTCTATGAATCAGTTGGTAGCTTAGATAGTGGTTTAGTGGTCAGTGAAAACAACTGCTAGAGTTGAAAATGCTATTTTTGCCACTCCAGCTCATCATCAAAATCAACGGAGTTGGTTACTGGGTAGAACAATCTTGCAGTGAGCAAAGGTAGGTATGTTACAAGTATCTACCTCTATCTAAAAGAACTCGATACGTTTTGACTTGTGTGATTGCTTCGGGTATTGCCTCAAATAAGAAATTGCATCACTGTTGTGCTTCAAGGCTTTCCGTGAAAAGTCAAAAAGGAAGTTAAAGCTTCCTGTCTTCATTACTGACCACTTTATTACCAGTTCTCCTATTTCTATGCTTCAGCTAATTTCCCGATCCTCCAGACTTGACGTTGACAACACTCCTGTTGTCCTGTTACCTGTTCACCTAACTCTTGTCACATCGATTATTTTCAAAGAAAACTGTACACAGCTTCTAGAAAGAAATGTTTTGTCTAAAATCATGATTCTTGATTTTCGGCAGAATACCTTCATTGACGGTAGTGGAGTTGGAACTCTAGTTACGTTATACAAAGCCGTTAGAAGCCAGGGGATTGACTTAATACTTAGAAATGTTACTCCACAAGCAATGATTGTATTAGAGCTGAGTCAGCTAGACAAGATTTTTACAATAGAGCGCTCAGATAAATATGCAACAGCTACTAGTAATTAGTCATAAAATCAGTTATTAATGGCTTATCCTTTTATAGGTTCTTTGAAAAGTCAAAAAGGGAGTTAACGCTTCCCGTCGTCTTTACCATCTCATCATTTAAACCATTAGGGTTGCCCTCTCTAAAAATAGTGATACTGCTTGGAATTTTCCAGCCATACAGCCAAAAAAAGAAAAAGCAAGGTTTGACATATGTCACATTCTAATCCAACTATTTTAGTGGTTGGAGGAGCCGGCTACATTGGTTCTAATGTAGTACTCACTCTAAAAAACGCTGGTTATGATGTAGTTATTTTAGATAACTTAGTTTATGGGCATAAAGACCTTGTAGAAAAAGTTTTACAGATCGAACTAGTTATTGGTGATATGACAGATCGGGGTCTGCTTGATCGCATTTTTGCGACCCATGATATTGCAGCGGTTATGCATTTTGCTGCTTACGCCTATGTTGGTGAGTCTTTCGAGCAACCAGCAAAGTATTACAGCAATAATGTCATGGGTAGCTTGGTACTTTTTGAGGCAATGCTTGCCGCATCTGTCACAAAAATAGTTTTCTCTTCTACCTGTGCGACCTACGGTATACCAACAACTGTGCCAGTGACAGAGGAGCATCCTCAAAACCCCATTAATCCTTATGGGGCTAGTAAGTTGATGGTAGAACGGATTTTATCCGATTTCGATCAGGCTTATGACTTCAAGTCTGTTTGTTTTCGCTATTTCAATGCCGCTGGCGCTGACCCTAATGGGTTACTTGGCGAAGACCACACACCGGAGACTCACTTAATTCCTTTGGTACTACTAGCAGCTTTAGGTCAGCGAGAATCCATTTCAATTTTTGGTACTGATTATCCTACACCTGATGGCAGTTGTATTCGGGATTATATTCACGTTGCAGATTTGGCACAAGCCCATCTTTTAGGGCTGGAATACTTACTCAAAGGCGGGAATTCGGACGTATTTAATTTGGGTAATGGGAATGGATTTTCTGTGCGAGAAGTGATTGAAACAGCTCGCAGGGTTACAGGAAAAGATATTAAAGTTATTGAGCGCGATCGCCGCCCTGGTGACCCACCGTGTCTAGTGGGTAGCGGTGAAAAAGCAACAAAAATTCTCGGTTGGAATCCTCAATATTCATGCTTGGAAGATATCCTCTTTCATGCTTGGCAGTGGCATCAGCACCGTCTTGGTTTTACTCAAAGTACAACTATGCCGCCTGCCTTAATGACTTAATTCAGAATTGCTCTTTCACTTTAGAGATATGCACAAGCGAGTTAAGACCAAAATACAGATTTGTTACTGTGATCACTTTTTTCATCCTGCCTTGCTTACCGTATATGATTAGCACTTCTGACAAAGAATTTTAAAATTTTAATTATTATTGTTACCTTCTATTGTTGGAATTGAATAATCATGTCAGAGTCTCGCTCTATGCCGATTGCTTCAGCTACAAACGGCTCTACCTCATCTCCCAGCTTTGTCCCAAAGTCAAAGGCTACAAAAGGCTGGAAATTTTATTTACCCTTATGGTTGCTTCTTAACACTGCTGCTTGGTTACCAGCGTTGCTCTATTTAAAAATGGTGCCAGCAGTCTACACCAGTAAATGGACGATTGCTATCAATGCATCTAAATCCTCAACAAACGTAAGTTTACCAGGTATTGGAGAAGCATCTTCTTCTAGTGATTCCCCGTTCAGTAGCCATCTTGCTGATCCACGAGAAACATACAGATTCTTGCTAGAAACAGAGGAGGTTTTAGCAGAGGCAGCTCGGCAAATGAATATGTCAGTGCAAGAGTTTGGGAAATCACGAACTAAGATTTTGGATAACTCCACGCTAATGAAGTTTGAAATTAAGGGCAGCACAGCTAAAATAGCTCAACAAAAGGCATTTGCCCTACACACTGCCTTGGAAAGAAGAATTGAGCAACTCAAGAATGAGGAGATGGAACAGCAAAACCGCAAGGTAGAAGCATCACTCATCCCAATGCAGCAGAAGTTGCAAGATTCTCAGAAGCGCCTCTATGCTTACAAAGCTGGTTCTCCTTTGATCTCTGTTGAACAACTTCAGAATTTATCTTCCAAGTTGGAAGATTTGCGCCAAAAGCGTGCCGAAGCAGTTGTCCAACTTCGACAGGAGGGTTCCAAAGCTAGACAGTTGTCCGATGATTTGAGTTTGTCCCCTCAACAAGCGGCAGACGCTTTGACTTTGCGCTCAGATCGCTTATTCCAGGACTATCTAGCAGGCTACAGCAAAGTAAGATCAGAACTCATCAGTACCAATAGTCGGTTTACAGCATCTCATCCATCTCTACAGAGTAAACAACTGGAAGAAGAAATGGCGTTGGCGGCATTGATGGAACAAAGCCAGAAGCTGTTGGGGCGACCGATGTCTCAGGAGCTATTGGAATACTTAACTTTAGCGGGAAGTAGCTCATCAAACGTATCAGCGGAACGAGCCAATTTGGTTCAAAACCTAGTTTCGCTTCAAGCTGAACAACAAGGAATAGAATCCAAAACTCAAGAATTAGATAAACAGATTGCTCAACTTGAAGCAAGGCTTTATCGTCTATCTCAAGAAGAGTCAAAACTTGATCCTCTTGAACGAGATGTCAAAATTGCCGAGGCTATTTTTTCTTCTAATGTGACCCGAATAGATTTAGATAAAGCGAATCTTTCTAGCGTGTATCCGCCGATGTCAATTCTTACTAAGCCCGATTTGCCCAAAAAACCTTCGGAACCCAAAGCCAAAGTTGCTTTCCTGGGTTCGGCACTTGGGTCTTTGTTGATGACAGCCGGAATACTAGCACTAGGCTGGCGCGATCAAAAGAGGCAAAAGCTTAAAGAAAACCCTTTAGCGCAGCATACTCGTATAAACAATTCAAGTTCAGGTTCACACCGTGGGTAGTGCTTTGATCAAACCTCAAAATCTCCCCGAAAGATTAATCTGGTATTACATCATTTGGATGTATGCTGCCTACTATTTAGGCTTACAGTTCTTGATTACACCCTTACTAGGTTGGTTCCTTTCGTTTTACTTAATTAAAAAATGGTGGGATCAGACCGATAAAACGCCTGAAAGTGAAAGAATTGTAATTTCCTCATCTGCTTGGATTTGGATAATTGCGATGATCACGATTGAAGTAACTATCATCATCAACCATATAAATTTTGACTTAGGGTTGGCTCAGATTATCAGAACTTCAATTGGTTGGTCTAGACAATGGGCGTTAATTGCACTTTTTCCTTTAGCCGGACATTTAAATATTCGCCCTCAAATTATTTACCGAGCGGTTTGCATTCTTGCCGCACAATCTTTAGTTGTTGTTGTAATTGATAATTTAGCGGGTTTGATTCACCTGCCTGTTCTTTCCTTCGTTTCACCGCTAAAGTTTTTAGGTGGAGGCTCTGCTTTATGGACTGCAACGTTTTTTAGTAACTACCTAACCCAGCGGGAAGATTTCAAACTATTTGCTGGATGGCCAACTATCTTAGGTATGACTTCAGTAATTTATTTTTATTTTGCTTGCCAAGAAACTGAACCAAAATGGCGAAAAATTGGTATGTTTACTTACGTTTTTTTGATTTTTGCATCCCAAACTAGAACGGCTATACTATCGCTACTATTTATTTTTATATTCTTGCAGCTTTTAAAGAATTGGTTTCGTGCTCAAGCACTTTTTATGGCTGGGTTTGCAACTTCTATATTAGGAATATTTTTACCTAAAATAATTGATGTTTTACAGCCAGTCAAAAATTTTCTTGATCACTACCGTGGTAAAGACTCTGCTGAGTCTGGGAAGCTACGAGGCTATATCAATCGTATGACACTAGCACGTTGGCAAAGCGAATCTCCCATTTGGGGGCATGGGGTTATAGAAGAATTTGGTCAGGGTCCGCGTATCACATATGGTGTCCCTTTAGGAACACACAGTACATGGTTTGCAATTTTATATCTTCATGGAATTGTTGGGTTTCTAGCCTTAGCCATAGCCTTTATATGGGGCTTCTTCGATTTGTTAATCAAGTCTAAAAGTTCTAAAATCGCTGAGGTTGGTTTGGCTATACTCCTTGTATTTATCATATTTGGATTCACTGAACCTTTACACACTTGGTCTTATGTCTATTGGCCTGCTTTATTGGTGTTAGGTATTTCCTTTAAGCAAAACATACCACCATCTATTGCGACTAATTAACGGTGTAGAGCATTAAAAAGAAATTGAATAATAGCAATATATCAAATGGAATCGATGATAACCAATAAACCACCAGGGAAAAATTCAAGACTAATTGGCATTGACTTATTGAGAGGCATTGCAGCTTACGCTGTTGTTGTCATTCACACCGGTAAGAATAAAAATGGATGGCAAATAAATATATAATTGTCCTTAAGATTTCTGCCCTTAAAGTTTTAGAGACTTAATATTTATTATGCCAAAAATCTCTGTTATTGTCCCAGCCTATAATGCTATGAATTATCTACCTGAAACCCTGGGAAGTGTTCTTAGCCAAAACTATGATGCTTTTGAAGTGATAGTTGTAAATGATGGCAGTTCAGACGAAACGGAGCAATGGGTTTCTCAGATAAAAGACCCGCGAGTTAAACTGATTTCTCAAGCAAATCAAGGTTTGGCAGGAGCACGCAATACAGGAATCGCTCATGCTCAAGGGGAGTATATAACCTTCCTAGATGCTGATGACCTTTGGGAGCCAACCAAGCTAGAGAAACAGGTGTGTGTTCTGGAAGAAAATCCAGAAATTGCTCTGGTATACACCTGGGTTTCCTTCATTGATGAGGCAGGAAAACATACAGGCAGAGTATTCAAGAATGAGGCAGAGGGCGATGTTTGGAAAAAGTTGAGTGAACACAACATTGTCGAGTGTGGCAGCGTAGCAATGGTTCGTCGCTCCTGCTTTGAGGCGGTTGGACTGTTTGATCGAAATTTAGGCTCTTCTGTAGAAGATTGGGATATGTGGCTCCGTATAGCCTCTAAGTATCACTTTAAGGTGGTGAAGGAACCTTTAGTTTACTATCGCCAACGCTCAACTAGTGAATCTAGAAATTGTGAAGCGATGGCACGAAGTTTTCAGTTGGTTATTGAAAAAGCTTTTGCCAGTGCACCACTAGAGCTACAGTACTTGAAGAACCGGAGTTATGGTCAAGCAAATCGCTGTTTAGCTTGGAAAGCATTACAAAGTAGCCAGAGAGACTACAACAAGGCACTTTATTTTCGCCAGCAAGCCATTGCCTACTACCCTCAATTACGCTTCAGGTGGGATGTCATCCGCTTGAGTATAGCGCTCGCTGCGATTCAAGGAATTGGGCCTGATATTTACAGCAAATTGCTGGAACTGGCTTACTCTTTGCGTCGCTTCGCCCTAAGTGTTGGGCGATGAAACTTTATCGAATCGGAAGTTTACCACTAAACAGGTTAGACTATGCCTCAAGTTTCTGTGATTATCCCAGCCTACAATGCTGAACGCACCATTAAGCAAACAATAGAATCCGTTCAGCAACAAACTTTCCAAGATTTTGAGTTAATTGTCATTAATGACGGCTCGAAAGACAGGACAGTAGAACTCGTTCAGAGTATCAAAGATGATCGTTTGAAATTTTTCTCGTATGAGAATGGTGGACTTCCAGTAGCTCGGAATCGCGGTATCTCTCACGCAACTGGAGAGTTTATTGCTTTTCTTGATGCTGATGATTTATGGACACCCGATAAGCTGGAACTACAACTGACAGCACTCGAGCAGCATCCAGAGGCAGGAGTTGCCTATAGCTGGACTTCTTTTATGGATGTGAACGACCAAGGAGAAGCTGTATCCTTTCTGCCATCTCCCCAATATTCGTTTGAAGGTAATGTTTATGAAAAGTTGTTAGTCAGTGATTTTATTCACAGTGGCTCTAATACTTTGATTCGTAGGCAAGCGATCGCTTCTGCGGGAGAGTTCGATCCTACACTTAAATCCTGCGAAGACTGGGACTATTGGCTGCGCTTAGCGACTCGTTGGCATTTCGTCGTCGTGCCTAAGCACCAAATCTTTTATCGTCGAACTCCAGGAGCAATGTCATCGAAAGTTGAGGTGATGAAGGAAGCTGCCCTGATCGCGATGGAAAAGGCTTACAAAGCAGCTCCACCAGAGCTGCAATATCTCAAAAGCTATACTTTGAATAGCTTTCACAAATATTGTGCAGGTCAATATTTAGAACATTGCACTGATATGAGTGACGTGAGAAAAGCTCAGGAACACTTATGGTCAGCAATTCGCCTACAGCCAAAAACGTTACTCGATAAAGCAACTCAAAAATTAGTGATCAAGTTTTTGCTGAAACGAGTATTTTCCCCGAAGATTGTTAGTTATTTCTTCCATTGGATCAGAAAGCCTCTTGGTATACCTGCTCCAAGACTCCAACCCTGAAAAAGCGATTGCCCTTAGACAAAACCATAGGGATGTATAGGAGTAGCTAATTTTGAGTAACCAATCAGAGCCAACGATCGCACTACTACACTGTTACGACTTAATTGATGACTTTTTAGATAGCATCAATATCTCCTTCGAGACATTCTGTAAGGAGTTTGTCGGGAGCTGGATGTTTGGCTACATCAATGCCCTCAAACAAGTTGGTGTACGGACGGTACTGTTTTGTATTTCCGCTCGTGTCGATCGACCATCGCGTTTTACTCATGTGCCAACTGGTGCTTCGATTTGCGTGCTGCCTCCTTCTAAGATTTATCATGCCTATCGCGCTGTGCGGCGCAAGTCACTGAAAGCTTATGGGGCAAGTGAGGCTCAATCTTTTAAGAATATCCAGGATGACAGTACCCTCCGCCGTTCTCTGCTTACACCCGTTAAGGATTTGGCTAAGAGTGTCGGAACTTATCTATCCACGCCACTAGGGTTGTTAGCCAGTGAACTCAGACAGGAAAATTGTCAGGCTATCTTGTGTCAGGAGTACGAGTATGCCCGCTTTGATAGTTGTGTACTTCTGGGAAAGTTAATGCGTCTGCCAGTGTTTGCAACGTTTCAGGGAGGCGATCGCACCCAAAGCTGGCTCGAAGCACTTCCGCGACAGCTAGCGTTTCGTAGCTGCACGGGTGCGATTGTTGCTACGCAAACTGAGATTGAGCGAATCCAAACTCGTTACGGGATACCCTTTAGCAAGATAGCCCGTATTTTCAACCCAGTAGATGTGGTAGCTTGGCAGGCAAGCGATCGCATTGAGGCACGAGCCGCGCTAGATATTCCCCTGGATGCCAAAGTGGTTGCGTGGCATGGACGAGTTGAGATAGAGCGTAAAGGACTAGATATTTTATTGAATGCTTGGCAGCAAATCTGCAAGGAGCGTCCTGATCAAGAGCTGCGGCTACTACTAGTGGGAACGGGAAGCGATGCCGAGCGATTGCGCCAGAGCATTGACGAGATGCAGCTAAAGGGCGTGCTATGGCTTAACGAATTTGTAAGTAATCGCACTGTAATTCAGCGATACCTCTCAGCCGCCAATGTTTACACTCTCCCGTCCCGACAAGAAGGCTTTCCCGTAGCGCCAATTGAGGCGATGTCCTGTGGTTTGCCTGTAGTAGCGGCTGATGCTCCTGGTGTACCTGACATTCTTGAAGGGGGCGAGGTTTCCGGCGGACTAGTTGTGCCACGAGGAGATGCAACAACACTAGCGCTAGCGCTAGGTCGTGTTTTGGATGATGAAGCTTGGGGACGTGAGTTGGGCAAGCGTGCTCGATGTCGAGTAGAGAGTTGCTTTGCGGCTAAGACTGTTGGCAAACAACTGCGTGATGTTCTGCTGACCCATAGCTTGCAGAACAAAGATGTAATTGCACTATAGCCGTATCCTGATGCTAATCAATAAGCTCAAGCAAATATCATCTGGTCAGTTTATTCGCAATGTTGGCTGGTTGGGAGGAGCAGAGCTAACGAATCGTGTCTTTCGTCTGGCAACGACAGTGGTTCTGGCTCGTATGTTCAGCCCCCAAGATTACGGACTAATGGCGGTGGTTTATACCACTTATGATTTTGCTACTGTTTTCACCCTTAAAGGTGGTATCGGGGCTAAGATTATTCAGGCTGACGAAAAGGATGTCAAAACTATATGTGATACATCCTACTGGCTGAATTGGATTCTGTGCGGGTCAATTTTTATTATCCTGTGTATTACTGCCTTCCCCATTGCACAATTTTATGGTAATAATCAGCTCATTTTGCCCCTCTGCACAATTGCATCAGTCTACTTGATGTTTCCTTTGTTCATGGTTAATTCAGCCATAATTGAACGAGAGAATCGGCTCAAAATTACGGCATTGTGCAATGCTACACAGTCATTATTAAGCAATACTATCATTGTCATTCTAGCTCTTATAGGTATGGGAATTTGGGCTATAGTTTGGGCTATGGTTCTGACAACTCCCGTATGGATTGTGATCTCTTGGATGAATTCTAAGTGGAGACCTCCTAAATCTTTTAATCTAGAGCGAGCGCGAGACATTATTAGCTTTGGTGGTAACCTGCTTGGCGTTGAACTATTAACTAAACTTAGATCTAACCTGGATTACCTACTAATTGGTAAATTTATTGGTATTGAAGCTCTAGGAGTCTACTATTTCGCATTTAATGCTGGATTAGGAATTAGTCTGAATGTTATTAATGCATTTACTTCTGCTGTATTCCCTTATTTTTGTGAAGTAAGAGAAAATCTGGGTGAATTGAAGATAAGATATCTGAGTACTCTTAAAAAAACTTACACAATTGTTGCTCCAATTATCCTTATACAATCAAGCTTGGCTCCTTTTTATGTTCCAATCATTTTTGGTCAACAATGGGTATCAGCAATTCCAATTCTGATAATTATCTGCTTATCAGCTCTGATGTTTCCTCTGATAGTGAATACGTATCAGCTTCTCAATGCTTTGGGTAAAACGAATATTACCCTTTACTGCAACCTAATTTACACTGGAATATTTGCAGCTTGCTTACTTGTAAGTGTGCATTCGGGAATTTTAGCAGTTGCCATAACAGTATTCATCTGTCAGGCATTGATTCTACCTCTCTTCAGTGTAGGAACTGTTAGATATTTACAATTAAAGTTTGCATTTTAAAATTTAAAAATCCATAGCGGTTATTACACCATTGAGGGAAATTGACTCCCTTTGCTATCAAATTTTCTAGCTGTAAAAAGCTATCTTACTTGTTCGATAAACGTTATTTTCCCAAGGAAAGCATATAGATTCATGAAAACTCTTGTGGCCGGTTGGTTCAGTTTTGAAGGATGTAATGTTACGGCTGGCGATCTAATGGCACGAGACGTTGCCTGTGAATGGCTGGACAGTTTTGGTTATACGTATGATGTTGCTATTGCTCCTCCGTTAGTTGGCGGTGTTGATTGGCGTTCGGTCGATCCCAATACTTATTCACAAGTTGTGTTTGTCTGTGGCCCTTTTCCTCTGAAGAGACACTCTGTTGAATTTGTGCAACGCTTTAGTAATTGTCGTCTCATCGGTCTTGACTTATCAATGACCGAGCCGCTTACAGTTTGGAATCCCTTCGATGTACTTATAGAAAGAGACAGTTCCGCTGCTTCACACCCAGATATTTCTTTTGTTTGCCATCAAGCGAAGGTGCCTGTTGTGGGTATTATCCTAGTTCATCCACAACACGAATATGGCGACAAAGGCAAGCATCAAGTTGCAAATGATGCTGTTAACCGACTCATTGCCTCGCGGGAAATGGTAGCAGTGCCCATCGATACAGGTTTAGATCCAAACACCACAAATCTTCGCACCGCAGTCGAGGTCGAATCGCTAATTGCCCGTATGGATCTCGTGGTGACTACACGCTTGCACGGTACTGTGTTAGCCCTCAAAAACGGCGTTCCTACCATCTCAATAGATGCAATTTCTGGAGGGGCTAAGGTTGTGCGTCAGGCCGAAAAGATTGGTTGGTCTATGGTGTTTTCTGTGGATAGTCTTTCCGACGAAATGTTGGAAAAAGCCTTTGAGTACTGTCTAACAGAGGAAGCCAGAAAAAAAGCCAAAGAATGCCGCGAACAAGCTATTAAGGAACTCGAACAAGTACGTAATGAATTTATCTCAGCGCTGAATTTGCCTAGTTCCTCAAGTGCGAGAGTGTTGTCTGAGGAAGCGCTCAATAAATATAACTACTTTTCTAACAGATGGTTCAAGCGATGGGAGCAACTAAGCGTTTTACGGTATCAAATAACAGACAACCTAAAATTGCTTTTTAAGCAGTTTTTTAGAGCCTAAGCTCATATTGGTTTTAAGTACTCCCAATAGAGTAATTCTAGCAAGAATATTGCTAAGTAACAGAGAGGTAGTAAGCATCAAAAACCCAATAAATTGGTAGCTACGTTCTTTGAGTACTCCAGACATAAATAACCAGCGTTTTCGGTCAAGCTGTTAGTCAGTTTTATGACTTCAGGACATTGAGTTTATCTGTTATGCCAACTATATCGGTTGTAATTCCTGCTTATAACGCTGAGCGTACTGTTTTAAAAACAGTTGAATCAGTTCAAAAACAAACTTTCTCAGATATTGAAATAATTATAATTAATGATGGTTCTACAGACCGAACTCTAGAGCTACTTCAAAGTATCACAGACCAACGACTGAAGATTGTCTATTATAAAAATGGAGGTTTGCCTGTAGCTCGCAATCGCGGCATATCTCATGCTAACGGAGAGTTTATTTCCTTTATTGATGCTGATGATCTGTGGACACCGGATAAGTTAGAATTGCAACTTGCAGCTTTGCAGCAGCATCCAGACGCAGGAGTTGCTTACAGTTGGACTTCTTATTTTATAGATGGGCAAGAAGAATCTATATCTCCTTATCACCCCGTATTTTTTGAAGGCAATGTTTACGATAAGTTGCTAGTCAATAATATTGTTGGTAACGGCTCTAATATTCTAGTTCGTAGGAAAGCGATCGAGTCAGTAGGAGAGTTTGAGCCTACACTGAAATCCTGCGAAGATTGGGACTTTTATATACGGCTAGCAGCTAAGTGGCATTTTGTTGTCGTGCCTAAGCACCAAATTCTCTATCGTCAATCTTCTAAAGCCATGACATCCAAAGTTGAGGTTATGGAGAAAGAAGCACTGAGAGTGGTTGAAAGGGCATACCAAGCAGCTCCACCAGAATATCAATTTCTGAAAAACCAGAGCTTAGCTTGGGTTTACGAGTATTGTACACAACAATACTTAAAACACAGTATCGGCATGAGTGGGGTTCATCAGGCTAGTCAAAAATTATGGCAAGCCATTCGTCTACATCCGCCGATTTTACTAGGAGATTATGCTCAAAGTCTTATGAGGTGGTTGATTAAAAAGTGGATATTCATGCAATTAGAAACCTGTCGGAGAGAAGCCCGTATAAGCAGAGCAACTGGAAAGTAGATTTGGGGTGGAATCAAAAAAGCCAAGATTAGTTGCTGAGGAGAATCTTTTATAAAGGCGATGAGAATCAAAAAATTTCCTATTCTTCTCTCAATTGTCGTCGTACTACTGTGCTGTTTCAGTCCTAAAGTAGATGCCTATTATCAAAGGACAATCAATTCCATCACAACGATTATTTCTGATATGACCGCTCCGCATGAGGGAATGCCACATGGTGTTCCAACAAGCTATAACTGGGCATCCAAGCCTCGTGTCGGTTGGGGAAATAACCCACAGGGGTTCCAAGCCATGACGGCATGGGGACAACTGTATGAAGCTGCCACCGGAAATCCTGCTACCAACACCCGAGTTCAAATCAAAAATATTAGGGCGTACATGCTCAGCAATCGGAATGGGCAATGGTATCTTCTGCAAAGCTCGACAAGGGTTGAGGGAGCTGCATATCAAGAGGATTATGCTGGTGATGTTAATAAGGTCGCAGATATCCGATACGAACCGGATGGTAGCGTATCGGTTAAGCCAGGTCAGGGATACAACTACCACTTCTGGCCTCCAGGTCGAGCGTCGATTGATCCCAACGATGTGGCTGGCATATTTACCACTGTGCAAGCAAGGCTGGTAATTGACAATCCAAAGCAAGCAAACGATAGAGCTAAGGCTCGTTATGTACTGAGTATGGGCGGCGATTACTGGCTAAACTTGACCGCTAACTGGGACAATTGGAAGACCAACGGCGATATAGGCATTGGTAAATTTAAGTACGTTTCAGCTAAGTGGTGGGCTTTCAATATGACTACTCTTTCATCAGCTCAGATTCTTCAAAACCCACCTCCTCTTGAGTAGCAAAATTAGCGATTCCTGGTCTTGGCTATATAGGGCTTGCTGCACAAAGCCGAAACCCTTAGCCATCAATAGTTTAAGCGGGATTGATAGTTGCTCAGCTCCCAGGAAATCTGGTAAAATTCGTCAAAACCCTTGCACCCCCGCTCAGGT
>JAESFV010000227.1_pt1 | contig 59010 bp, 44 predicted proteins | sample 9269471 | NCBI WGS metagenome assembly JAESFV01 (sample SAMN14502647, study PRJNA617108) | algae metagenome | isolation source: Symplocastrum torsivum CPER-KK1 and co-occurring heterotrophs from... | place: USA: Central Plains Experimental Range, Colorado | collected 2001-01-01
TTGGGTCAATTATTAATCCCAGTTATGATTGGAGGAATTATCAGCAACAAGAGCTTATTATTCCTTGAGCCTTAAATAACTAATTAATCCATCGGTTGTTTTCCTCTGACTTATTCAGCAAGCCCTAGGTAGCTAAGGCTCGCTGTAAACGAGCGGCACTTTCGAGTTGTAATTGTTCCACCCGACAACCACTCTTAAGCACATAGTGGTAGCGCTCAATCAGCCAGCGATAACTATACCAACGCAGATATTGCACAACATCGGCAGCATCTGCGATCGCTAAGGTGGTCAACAGCAACCAATGGATTGGCTCAACTCCTGTCGGTGGATTTTCTTCCTGAGCTAAAATCACTTGCTCAGTTACCAGTAGTGCCGTTAACCAGCGTTGACTCTCCTTGTCTTGGATGGGGCGCTTGTGGCGAGTGTGTTTCTTGCCCAACTGGGCTAGGTCTCTCACCCAAACTTCTTGGTGTAGTACCCCTAGTGGCACCTGCTGTGTACTGACGCACACTACTGAGTGCATCTTCAGTCCTCGTGTGATTGGGTTAGCCTCCATCTGCGGTTTCATCGGCTCTTCCCCTCAGACCTGCACGATGCATCCCTTGTCAGCTAAGCCTTCCATCTTTTGTTAAGAAAGATGCGATTAATGCATAGCTTTTTAAGGGGGTTAGGGGGGTCGATGTGTAGCACAAATACATCCCTCAAACTGATTGACCACTAAATCTCATTCAACCAATTGATCATCGCCTCTTCTTCTTCAAAATCAAACAACCTCTGTGCCAACTCTTCCACCCGTTCAATTGGTAAACGGCGAACCTGCTTTTCTACATCAAGAGAAACAGTTCCAAAACGGTGATTGATTTGGCTCAACACAATTCTTTCAACTCCCTGCCGCAATCCCCTTTGCTCTAGCCAACTCCTCAAATCCGTTTCACTGGCTAACTTAAATAACGCCTCACCTAATAACTCAATTTCCACAATTGACAACCTGCGGATTTCCTCCTCTACAGATTGCGAAATTCCTCGAAAACGGTCATTGAGCTGGTACAAAACCAAAGCCGCTTCTCTTGCTAATGCCTGCTGAAATCCTTGCTCAAATCCCTCCTGTAGCCCCTGTTGCAAACCCCGTTCAATTCCCTTCTCCATCCAACTGGTAACAATCTCCATAACTCGCGCCTCTTCCTCCTCAGATAACCCCATTCTATTCAGTTCAGCTTCAAAGGCGACTTCCTCTGCTTCATTCAATCGCAAGTAAGTATCAACAAACCCCGAAATTAACTGCATTTTTGCTGAATTTAACTGTAACGTAGCTAGCAAACGCAAACATTCTGCCTTCACCTTGGGTCTATCTTCTGGCTGAATTTTCATCTTCGCCATCAACGCCGCCGCTACAGGATTTTGCGAAGAGAGAAAATCCCGCCAATTCAAACAATTGAGCTGAATCGCTACATAACTGAAATCCAACACCTTCCGGTCAGGAAACTCAACTTGATAGCGGTTGGGTTCCAGTCGTTGTGGAGTATCAAAAGAAAAAATAACTACTGGATAAATCGGCAAGCTATACTTCTCGTCTAAACGAGCAAAGTAATGAAACATCCGCCGTTCAAAGCCAGCTTGGGAATAAGATTGATTTTCGAGATGAATTAAAAAGCAAGTCTCTTGACCGCGAAACCGCACTTGTGCCAACAAATCGACTTCTCGACGCTCTCCAGACGTAATATTTGTGAAAATTTCCTGATTTAAGAAAGAAATCGAGTCTCTTTCAATATAGCCAGCAACATCGGGCAGAAATAGCTCGATAAATTCACTAAAAAATATCGAGAGTAATTCCTTAAATAAGCGATCGTGGTCAATCATTTTCCAGATTTTACACCAAATTCCCTCACTTATCCTTCAGCCCATACTTTGCATCTGAGAGTTTCTTGAAATATTTAGGTTCAATTGAATTTTTGCGATTCACTCCCTCACATCGTCGTTCAATTGCTCCACGAACAATTGCTGTTGGCTCCTTCGCATTGAAGGTATACAAGTTCTTATCGAGGATAGCCTGCGTAATATCAGAGATAGTCATTGGCTGCTTAGCTGCTTGCAATACCTCAATCACCGCTTGAGCAACTGTTTGTTTCTCCATGAATTCCTTCACTAACTAACCAAGTGCAAACACTGCGCTTTATTGCCCAAAGGAAACCTCCAGACACTAGCACACTCAAAATTTATCAAATAACAATAGCTGAATACTCCCATCAGGCAAAATTTCAGGCAACCACTCATCCCCTCTCGGTTCAGTCCCGTCCCACTTTTCCGGGTAAGTTTTAGCAGCAATCAACTCTTCAATCCGGGCCAGTTCTTCATCATTAATCAAGCTAATAGTAGGACGATTCTCTCTTCTAGCTGCCTGATTCACTTCCTCCTGAATTGCTAGTACCTGCTCTAGCATCCAGCGCCGAGACTCCAGCGTGATTGGTCCCAACCGATTTTGCTTAGCAGCGAGAGAGCCATCTTTCTTAACTTCTCCATGTTTCCGGTGACGGTATTGCGGCTTTTTAATTTCCCGGTACAGAGGGCGCAACTTACGCAGTGGAGCTAGGTATGCCCACTGCGGCTCACTAATTACAGCCTCCAATGCTCGATCTTCTTGTACCAAAGGACACCCAATGCAGCCAGTTCTCAAGCTCAGTGGCTCCTCCGACTCAGTTCCTTCATTCGTCATCCCATACACAGCCGCAATCTCCTCTGTTGGGAAACCTAGAGCTGGAGCATCAAACATGAGCCAGTCCCAGACATGACAAATCCGCCAGTGAAGGATTGGAGCGAGAGTATCTGCTACCGCCTGAGATGAAGATTGCTGAAACCAACCTTGTCCACATTCACCCCCATCTTTTGTACAGCTAATCGCAATCCGTTGGTCACGAGCTGCACTCTCACCAATTCGCACACCCGTGAGCATAAGCAGCTTCTCACCATACTTCTGGCGAACCTTTTCCAGTTCACGCTCCATGCTCATCACCTTCAGTTTGGGGGTACACCAACGGAAGGTATTACTAGGAGGTGGTACACCCCGTCCTAGCATATAGACAAAGTAGCGATGATCTAGTTCGGGCAGGACTATATGGGTATCAATCCCTCGGTTGCGGAGTTCTTCGATGATACCTAGTGCCGCAGCATGAAGGGGTGGCAACTCCTGCCGGGTATCAGCATAAAGAACGGTTAGGCTTTCCGGCTGAGGAATGCGCCCTGTCTCAATCAAATGAAGCACCAGCGTTACAGTTGCCGAAGAATCTTTCCCACCGCTGAATGCAACTGCCCAGTGCTTATACAACGCCCCGTAGTGCGATAGAGACTCAGCAGAAAGATCGATGCTCTTAGAGAGCGTCAAACGATCCTCTTCAAATAAGCTTGGTGTCCTCAAAGTCTCCGTACCCCATCGCCATTACATAACAGTCCTTTACCCAAGGTAGCTTGAATGCTACCCTGCTCACGAGCAAAGGCTCTCCAAACACTGAGAAAATTTAAAATACCACTAAGTTAAGCGCACAATTCGTTTTAGCTTCGCTTAACACCTATCCTCCATGATTGAAATGACACCCCTTGGCTGGAATCACGCTGAAGACAACACCATCATTTCCAACCTTGTGAACCTCTTTTGCGCCGTTAAAAGAATCCCAGTGCGGGGACTGACTAATTGCTCCCTTAGAAAAACAGGTTTACAAGAAGCTCAGCCAGATATATCTTTTTACATCACCTCCCTAGACAACATTCACCCCACAGCAATTCTCCCGTCGATTTGAACAAGTATGCACCTCCCAGTTTGGTAGTGGAAATGGCGGCTTCTTCTCTAAGTGATGATTTAGGAGAAAAGCGACTGTTATACGAGCAGATGAATGTACAAGAATACTGGGTAGTGGATGTCAATCAGGCAGAAGTAACTGCTTTTGCGATCGCTGATGGTGGTAGTAGACAAATCGATACTTCACAGGTATTGCCAGGGTTAACAATAGCTTTAGTTAAAGAGACTCTGGAGCGCAGTCGTTCTGAAGAGCATGGCGCAATTACTCGCTGGCTTTTGAGCCAATTTAGCTAATACCACACTATTATTTATAAAAATCTACTTAAATCAAAACCACCTTCAGGAGATTCTTCTTTAAATCTTTCACTGCTCAAAATCAACAAAATTCGCTCTGTATAATCTACAGCACCCCGCAATTCATCTCGCAAAATATCCAGCCCACCATTGGCATATTCTTCAAAGATATGGATACGTTTTTCCTCAGAGGTTTCATCAAAAAGGGAGATTATTTTGGGGTCTTTAGTTTCTCTAATCGCCAATAACTTCAGCACTAAGTCATATCCCCTTGAAACAAAAACCTCTAGTGCAATGGGAGAAGGTTCTTTCGTGATTGTTCCCAAAGGCGATCGCTTTTTCCGCTTTGCCCCTAACGCTGCTGCAAACACCATCGCATCAGCATACGTTTGGAAAGGCCCAGTCGTATTGTTTGAGTCTACTAAGGCTTTCACCAAATCAGCCTTATCTTTCGCAACTCTAATTCGATTTGCACCCATGTTGTTGGTATCTAGTTTCTCAAAATCTTAGTAGAAGGCTTTTAGCAAAATGCAATCGCTCTTCCTAGCATCACCAGTATGGCTACATTCTTCCAGGCTAGGCAAGAGGCGGATTGAAAGTGTTGATGCGATCGCTAATCGCCTAATAAAAAAATAGATCGTCCACTGGCATCAACCATCCCGGCACAGCAGGTTCAGCTTCAGCCATCTCACCACGATGATAGACTTGCGGCTGTTCACGACTACTTACACGATACACCCTCACGACTTCCTCTTTCAGCACATCTACATCCCAAACAACCCGCGTCCCGGCAGTAAAGTAATCCTGACGCTTAGCTGCCATCTCCACTTCAGCAGCATTACCATAATCATTTTCACTTCTCACCTCAACTGCAAAAACAGGCGCACCATTGAGGAATTTTCCGCCTGTAGGTTCCCCCGTGTAGAAAGCCGCATCAGGGCTAAAAGAACGACGATTGGGGAGATTAACCAGGAAACCAACATTATCAGGCAGCGCATATCCACTCCTGGTGCGGCGTTCATAATCGCGTAGACTGGCATAAATTTCGCCACCCGCCCGCCCAGGCAGGAAACCCGTCGCCGCCATCAATACCAGTTCTCCATTCACAAGTTCCGCCTTCCCATCTTCAGGCACACGGTACAAATCTTCGATAGTTGCTTTAGTTTTTATACTCATCACATACCTTCAAACCTTTACTGCCCTGCGTTAAGAACCTCTTCTGCCGTTAACGGCTTTATAGAGATTACAGAAGACTGAATTGGGTCTGACCCACTGAAAACACCCAGTTCTCGATAAATTCCGCTCTTGGGTTCCAAAACAGTAATAGTTTGTTGTATTCGGTCAATCAGCCAGTATTCGATCGCTCCTTTAGAAAACCATGTTATCTAATAGCGCTGTTACTCTTCTAACGCATTGGACAACAACAATGTACTTTCTGCTATACCTATGGCGTCATAGGTACGAAATCGGCATTAACTTTGGTGAAGTTTAAAATAGGCACAATACTCAAGAGGTAGTGATGGTCAATCCCACCAGAGCGAAATTTCTCGCAGCGGCGGTACTCAAGGTTGCTGTCCTATGCCTTTCATTGTCCCTGCTGGTAAGCAGCAATAGCTGGGCGCAACCAACTCCCTACACACAGGTTGCTCCACTCATCGAAAAGCTAACCGATAACGATTTTCGGGTTCGCCATGATGCGGCTGATGCGATCGCAAAAATTGGCTCACCAGCGGTTCCTGCTCTCATCGAAGCGTTGAAGAGTGAGAAGAAACAAGTTCGTTGGCGTGCTGCCTCTGCCTTGGGTGAAATCGGTGCAGAAGCTTCATCGGCTGTGCCTGCCTTGACGACGGCATTGCAAGATGAGGATGAATATATTCGCCGGATTTCTGCCTATGCGTTAGGAAAAATTGGTTTAGAAGCTGCCTTAGCAGTCCCTGACTTAATTGCCGCATTGCAGGATACGGATCGAAACCTTCGCTTGGTTGCCGCTTATGCATTGGGAAAAATTGGGGCAGAAGCTTCATCAGCAGTTCCCAACTTAATTACTGCCTTACAGGACACAAATGCGGAAGTTCGCTTGAATGCGGCGACTGCGTTGGGGCGAATTGGTGCTGAATCAAAAACGGCAGTCCCTGCCCTAATTGTGGCGTTGCAAGATACAGATAAATACGTTCGCCAAGGTGCTGCTGATGCTTTGGGGCGATTCGGGACGAGAGCAAAAACAGCCGTTCCTGCCCTAATTACTGCGTTGCAGGACAAGAACAACTATGTTCGCTTGAATGCGGCGGCTGCTTTGGGGCGAATTGGTTTAGAGGCAAAACCCGCGATTCCTGCTCTAATTGCTGCCTTGCAAGACGAGAAGGAGGAAGTGCGGCGGAATGCCGCGAATGGATTGGGAGGGATTGCTGGTGTCTTTCAGGATAAGGCGAAGACACTCTCTAGCTCGGAGTTGGAAAAAGACATTTCAGATTTAGAGAAAGCCCTCAAAATTGTAGAAGACCCTGAGGCTAACTTTGCAGAAGAATACATTGCCGTTGTGCGGCGACCACTTTTGGCACTAAAAGCCGAAAAAGAAACCCGCTTGTTTGATAGAACCCTGGAATGGATTCTCAAACATCAATGGCTTTTAGGGTTTACCAGTTACGTTATCTTTGTTCCTTTACTCTGGTTAGCGCTACTCTGGATTCGTCCTTTGTGGCTGTTGCGGATAAACAATGCTCTAAAACCTTATACAGACGTTCCGTTGCCTTTCATCGGCATCAGTGTACCGATTCGATTTGCACTATTTGTTGGTTTTTTTCATTATCATCCGAGAGTCTTGGATGCCTGGGTGACGGCGCACATCACGTCAGTTCGAGAGAAATTTCAAGATAAGGACACAGTACGCGATCGCAACATCTATATTCCAGTCCCAGTGGTTTTAGATGGCGAAACTGTTGCCCAATTCACAGCTAAAGACTTGCGCTCAAAGTTAAAAAAGCGTTGCCTACTCATTTGGGGTGAAGGAGGCGCGGGAAAGACAAGTTTAGCGTGTCAGATTGCTAAGTGGGCTTTGTCAGAAGATGAGACAGAACGCCTCTGTGACTACCAGATGTTGCCTGTGCTAATTGAGGAAGAGTTGGACTTTGATGCAGCAGGACAACAACCGTTCATGGCAGCGATTCGAGGACAGTTGCAAGATTTGACAAACGAGGCTGAGCCAATTTCCGAGGAACTGCTGGAACGTCTTCTCAGACAACGCCGTATTCTCGTAATTGTCGATCACTTGTCAGAAATGACTGAGGCGACGCGCAAGGCAATTCGTCCTGAGTTACCAGACTTCTGGGTTAATGCGCTGGTGATTACCTCCCGGACAGAAGAAACACTGGGCAAAGTCACGAAGACAACGCTTAAACCTCTCCGGATTGAGGGGAATCGGCTGTCGTCGTTTATGGAAGCCTATTTGACGCAGCGAGGAAAACGCGATCGCTTTACCGATACTGAGTTCTTCGATGCCTGTAGTCGATTGAGTGTAATGGTGGGAGCGCGAAATATTACCGTCTTGCTTGCCAAGCTCTATGCTGAACAACTGATTGCTGTTAAGGATGGTACAACAGCAGGCACACCCTTAATTGCGCCCTTGCCGGATAACATTCCTGACTTAATGCTTAGCTACTTAAACGAATTGAATCGGGATGTAACCGGGGATAAGTTTGATGATCGCACAGTTCAGGAGGATGCAAAAGCGATCGCTTGGGAATGCTTGAAGCTTTCCTTTCGACCAGTAACGACAAAGCGGCAGGATGCGATCGCTGTTTTAATTGGTGATAATGCAGAAGCCCGCCTCCAGTATCTAGAACATCGCCTGCGCCTCATCCAAACTATTGGCCCGGCTCAAGACCAAATCCGCTTTGCCCTCGACCCTTTAGCTGAGTATCTTGCAGCTTTGCAGTTGTTAGAGCATTACGGCAAAAACCAGGGACAGTGGCGAAAATTTCTCGCTCAGACAGCCGCCATACCAGGGGCACCCGTAGCAATTCAAGGTTTCTTACTAGCGGTGTTAGATTGCTGTCTGGCGAAGGGAGCAGAAGCCAAAGTGCCTGATTTTGTATCACAAGAACTTAGTAAACGCGCTGGCGCAAGCATTGCTTCTAGGCAAGCTCAGTTGGTGCAAACGCCTTAATTCAGGTCGAATGGCACTCTCGTTAAGGGAGATGAGGGAGTAATTTCTGCCCTACCTTCCTTAAGTCACTGCCATTCAACTTAAGTCTTTTCCTGAAGATAGCAGGGAGTTGTAGCTTAAGCGCTAGCATAAAACATGATTGAGTGGACTATCTGATACAAGGAACCGGAGTATTCAAGTTATGGTAGAAAAACCCATAAAGCGATCCGAGCGTCAAACTATTGCTCCTAAGAGCGATAGTGGCGAAGAGGTCAAAGGGCAAGGACGCCCTACTGAAGATCGTTCTGACTCAACAACTGGACGATCTTTCCAGAAGCAAGATAGAAGAAAGGGAAAAGGTAAAGGTAACCAACAGGAGTCGCGTCCAACTAGCGTGAATCCAGCCTTGATGCGGGGGCCAAAGCCGACCAAACCGAAGCCGCCAGTACTTGAAGAGACACCGTCAGAAACAGTTGATGAAACTGAGGATTCAGCTACCGAAACTGAGGATTCAGTGACTGAAACTCCTCAAGAAACGGCTGCTGAAGAATAGAAGATTGTTGTTTGCTATTTGTTGTTCGTTAAAGAATACAAATAGCAAATAACCAACAAACAATTGGGCTTTCCTAATAAGCGATCGCAACATCGTTTTGTTGATGACATTCTAAGGTTGGGAAAGGTGAAAGGGCAATTTTCAAACCCTTTAATCCTTTCCCTTTTTCCTTATTACCAAGGATTACCAATCATCGTGAAAGCCGACCAATAATATGGATGCTCAAGTGTTTGATCATCCAAGGCTGCCAATTCTGGCGGTAAGGGAACATCTGCGCCAGGAGTGCGGAGTTTACCCCCCTCCAAGCGCACCTCTTTTTTGAGCATTGCTACTTGCGCTCGTCGGAGTGCTTCGGCTTTAATTGGGGCGCTCTTCAACTGCTCGTAAAACCCTGTCATTAGTCCCAATGTCCCTTGATCGCTGACGTACCAGAGACTGGCTAGTGATGATTTGACTCCTGCTAGTACCGATAACCCCGCAAAGCCTAATTCTGCTTCCTCATTCCCCAAAGCTGAACGACAGGCACTGAGAACCAATAGCTCTACTGCTGGGTTATTCCAGCCCAGTTGCCGCAGTTGATTGAGGCGCAGCTTGGTGTCCCATAGCTGGATATAGGAGTTACTTGGCGCACCTGGCTGAAAGTCGCCGTGGGTTGCTAGGTGGATAATACCAAATGGGTGTTGCTGCCGCGATCGCATCAAGTTTTCTAGAGTAAAAGCATCATTCAAGAAGGACTTACCCTGCCACAGTCGCTCTGCAATGGTTGACACTTCTATGGGTACAGCAGGTAAAGAAGGTTGGTCTGTAAATTTTTCGGCTCCCATTGCCAGTACTTGCGACTCTTTGATGTCCTTGTAGCGGGTATCAGTGAGGCTAAGACTTGGCATCAAACCAACACTGTAACGCTCAATTAGAAAGCCTTTTTCATCATGGAAGGCAGCAACAGGTAGGGAGCGCAAGCCAGTATCCAGGAGGAAGACGAGGTTTTGAATTTCTCGCGTTTGTAAGTCCGACTCTAAGGGGGCAACTAGCCATTGGTAAAGTTGTTTGGCTGAAGCGAGGTAGCCAGTCGGGCGTCTGAAGTTAGTGACTTGACCTCGAAAGTCTTGAGCAACCTTGAGGACTTGTGCGCGAGTCGCCCCTGCAACCCGCTTGCGAACAGGTGTTCCTTTAGCTGTTACCATCACCAATTCGAGTTGGTCGTTATCTTGCCGTAGAGGATTTTCTGGGCTTTGTGTTGACTGCTCTGATAAAGAGGCAATTGTCTGAGGCACAAATGTGACATAGAGTATTGCGGGTTTGATACCAGTGGCTTTCTCAATTTCGTTCAGAATTTCACGCGCCTCATCCAGGCTAGTGATTGGTGTCTGAGGAGACTGTCCGAAATATTGCTCGAACTGGCGCGTGAATGATTCCTCTAGTTGAGCCACAACCGAGTCAATTTCAAGGCGGGGTAGGTCGCTAATTAGGGGTAGTTTTTGTAAGGGAGTCTCTTCTGGAAGTGGATTATCTTGTGGATTATCTTGTGGGGTATCGGGTGGAGTATCTGGTGGAGTATCGGCTGGGGTATCTGGTGGAGTATCTGGTGGAGTATCTGGCGGCGTATCTGGTGGCAACGCACTTACATTGATGCTTACCTGTTGTGGCGCTGATAAGGAAACGCGATCGCTTGCAACAATACTAAACGGTGAGAGTTGACCCGTAGCATCCGGTGGCGGCGTATAGATCAAAGTATCACCTGGCAAAATAATATCTCCTGGAGCTAGGGGTATACCATTTCTTGTGAGTGTTCCAGTTGCGATCGCATCGAGAACAATAGATGTGTTATCTCCATCGATATCAGCCACCAAAGCGTCTAAATCGGCAAAGGTGAAGCTAACGAACTGATTTTGTTGAACATCAGGTAGCTGTTGATTGACGGTTAGCGTCGGTTCAGTATTGACAAAAGTTATCTGAACTCCATCAACTCCCGGAGTAGCCCCCCGCGTATCTAAACCAGGAGTGGGAAATTCCTCTCCAACTGGTGCCGTTACCGTCCCTGTTGTAATTGCGCCAGCCGTCCCGTTGTTCGTTGCATCACCGATAGTAAACGGTACATTGTCTATTCCACCATCATGTTGAATCGTAACTGAACCGCCTTGAGTTCGTCCTCGAGTATTGATCGTGTTACCTGCTGTGGCTCCTGTTCCTTGAATAACTCCGTTACTTGTCAGGATGACATCCCCTCCTCTGGCGACTCCACCACCGATAACTCCACCACCAGTAAAGGTGTTGATTCCTTGAGCGTTGATACTGTCAAAGAGAATGTTACCTCCTGCTTCTAAGCGTACTTCACCTCCTTGAGCCGTTTGGCTAAAGTCACTGTTACCAGAAGTATTAATTACACCTGTGGAGATATTACCGCCTGCTTGTAAGGAAACATTACCCCCCGTACCATTGAAGACGGAAAAACTATTGCCAAAAGTATTGATATCGCCAGTTTGAATATCACCTGTTGTAGCACTAATAGTTACCGAACCACCTGTTCGGATTGGAGTACCATATCCGGTAGTAACACCAACATTGATATCGCCGTCAACTATGACATTTCCTGGCACAGACGTTTCGTCAGTTGCGCTAAAAACCGTTGGGGGAAATCCAAATCCGGGAGAATCAGGAGGAACCTCAGCAAAGGTTGTACCTGGATAGTTAAAATTAGTTTCTTGTAGGACATCTAAGCCAGCTCGTAAAATGAGAGTTGGCTGTGTTCCTAAAGCGATCGCATCATCTGAGCAAGTGGATTGGCTAAGTAAGTAATCAGAATCACGTTGAGTATTACTTTTGAGTCGTGAACTAGCTTTAGCGGTACTCTTTTGCTGGGCAATATGCTGCACGGGTTTAATAGAACCAATCTGCCCACCACAAAAATTAGCAAGATTAAAATCCTCACCAGTAATAACAATATCTCCAGTAACAGTAATACTCCCTAACGTTTCTACCTTTAGGGAAACACCTGTATAGTTACCGAAAACAACATCCTCAGTCGAGCTAATAATAGGGTCAAAATAACTGACAAAATTACCACCACCACCACTCAAATTGAGAACAGAGAAACGACCACCGCTGGCATAATGTGCATCTCCAGAAATAATTCCATTACTAACTAGACTGAGGTCACCACCGCTAAGAAAGGCTTTTTGGGTAAGATGATTCAGCGCGAGGATATTGATGCCTTGATTTCCCTGAATATAGAGATTTCCTCCTGCTTGGGTAAGAAAAGGATTAGCGATACTATCTCGCACAAATACCGTATCCTGTGCCAGCAGATTCATATCTCCACTGGTTACTAAGTTGCTCTCAATTAAAGAAAGATTATTTTGAGCCGAGAGTGTTGCTGTTCCACTATTCAATTGATTGGTAACAACATCACCTACTTCTATCCCAACCCCCGAACTTGTAAGTTGCGCCTGTCCTGAATCATTAACGGTTACACCCATCGCTAGATTAGCTGCATCACCTGTAAGCAATTGGGGCAACATCAACGGTGTAATAGATAAAAGATTACCCTCTCCATTCGTCGGCGGCTTCACCTCCAAACTGAGAATTTGCCCGTTTTGGCTCAGACGTAACCAACTGCTTCCCGGTACAGAGGTGACAGTAATGTTCCCGGCTGGTGCTTGCAAGCTACCAGTACTAACAACTGTTCCCCCAATCAGCGCTAGATTCTCCCCAGAGGGAAGAGCTAAGTTGCCAGAGTTGACAATCACCCCAGCTTGAGAAGTGGCAAATCGAAACGCATTGGGAGTACCAACTAAGCTGCTGTAGTTATTGGTTCCAAGTGCCTTAAACCAACCGCCATCTAAGCCAATACCCGTAGCGGTTGTAGCCGTGAAAGAAGCTGGAACATTGAGCTGGGCGTTTGAGCCAAATACAATTCCTGCGGGATTCATCAAGAAAAGGTTGGAATTACCGCCACTGACTTGAATCAAACCATTAATAATTGAGGCGTTACTACCCGTGACGCGCCCTAAGATATTCAAGATTGATGGATTCGAGAGGAAGTTAGCCGTTTGCTCTGGGTTTAAACCGAATTGGCTAAAGCTATGGAATAGATTCTCTCCATTCCCAGAAAGCTCACCACCACTAATGTTGTAGAGATTACCATTCGGTGTAACGAGTGTATTTGTGGCGCCGTCTGAGACAATTGGTTGAGCTGCAACAACTGAAGGCAAAAAGCACAAGGTAAATGGCAAAAGGGATGAAGCAAGAGAGGAAACAGTTGCTCCAATCTTCTGCCCTTGAGAACTCACTCGTTTTTTATACCAAGCTCCAAAAGATATTACTCCCCCTGCTACCTTGGAAGCCTTACTATTACGCCGCCGTTGGTAAGCTTGCGCTATCGCTAGCTGTGCATCACGGGCTTGCTGGGTTTGCTGCTGATGGGAGATGCTCTGAGGATGGGTACGGTAGTAGTAGAGGGGTTTATTAACGTGTTGTATCTCGGTAATCTCTGAAAGCCGCAGACACAGATCGTAGTCTTGGGCGCAGTCAAATAATTCGTTGAAGCCACCAACCTGTTCATAGACACTCCGTCGCATCAACCGGAAGTGGAACGTCATGAATTGATGCAACAGCCTGTCTTTGGAGTAAGGTACAAGGCAGCGATATCCATAGCTGACGATCGCATTTTGTTCGTCAATATCTAGGTAACTCGTGTAAACCATGCCCACGTTTGCTTCTCGTTCGAGTACTTGGGCTGTCTCTTCTAATGCTGTCGGTGCCAGTAAGTCGTCGCTGTCTACTAAGCCAATGTAGGTGCCACGAGTTTGTGCGATCGCTAACTTCAACGCACGCCCTCGCCCTAGATGTTGAGCCACTATCACTCGCACCCGTCTATCTTGATTGGCATAGTGCTGGGCAATCTCTACGGAACGATCTGTCGAACCATCGTCCCAAATCAGCAACTCAAAATCTTGCTTTGTCTGTGCAAGAACGCTTTCAATCGCAGCGCTGAGGAAACGTTCTCGGTTATAGGTAGTAATGACGATAGAGATGGGTGCAGTCATGGCTGAGGAGAAGGGAGTAGCAAAGAGGATTTTGACTGGGTGTAATTTCACGTTGTCTGAAGCAAGCTTCATCCTTATCTTGGTCAGACAATGCCAGTGAGTGATTAGTCTTTTTAGTAAATCGTCACTTTCGCTACCGAGAGAATAAAGACAATAGAAGCACCTCAGCGTCTCGTCCTAAGCTCTTGGAGCTAGAAAACCCAAGTATCCCAGTAATAAACATAAAAGCTCTCTGCCTTCTGCCTTCCGCCTTCTGCCTTCTGTATCCCTGCACCAAACCGTCTTTTCCCACAAAAATGCGAAGCCTGTCTGAGAGATATGAGACTCAGACAGGCGCTTCAGTTGAGAATTAGAAATATTGCGAGTTATTAGCTAGGGTTGATCGCGATCGCCATAGCCAATTACAGCAATTTTATGGCGGTAAATCAGTTCCCCTCCAAACCAACCACCAATACCGAGAAGCGTCGCGACAACCACTGAGATTATCAACCCCGTATACAGGATATTCTCAGTGCGATCGCCTAGACGAAGCCCTAAGTTGATTGCTGTTAGCACCAGCGCTATAACGTTGGAATACATATGCGCCCAACCTGCTGTGTGCTTCCGCACTCGACCAATTTTCATAAAGTCCATCATGCCGATCAGGGCGGCTACGAGGCCAGTTACTAATCCTCCTATGAGTAGCAAAAACGAACCTCTAGCCCAAAACGGGTCTCCTGTCAACCAATAGCCAATATCAAAGGCTGCTACTGTAACTAAAAGAGCAACTGGAAAAACAACCATTGGAGGATGAAGAGGATGCCCAGCAATCGTTACTGTACTAGGCACGCCACTGTCGCGATATTCATTCTCGTCACTTTCGATTATTGGTGGGATATTTGGAGTCTGTGTCATGTTCCTCTCACTATTTTTAAGATTTTTATAGGTCAAAACCGCCTAGGGAGCGGTTTCAGGCAATTGAAAGCTTAGGCAGACGGAAATTGCGTGACGTTCGCTTCGGCGTGCAAGGTGAGTTGACCAGCTTCTACATCAAGCTGATGAATCTGCAATGAGATACCTTCTATCTCAAAGTTGCGTAAGTTCAAGATTTCACTAGCTTTGCCCATCAAGGCTTGAGTAAGTTCTGGTGAAAGCTCTTTTCCCTCTGGGTAATGGATATCTTCCAGAGAGACACCACGCCCATCCGCATTGATATGAGGCGTTGTTGTAAAGGAAACGAGTTTTGTTTCACCCGTTTGACGCAGTAGAATCTCTGCATCCAAAGCGATTTTGCCATTCGCTAGCAGGTGACAATCTACCCGTTGCGTGTCTATGGTGACTGGCTTCCCCTCAACGTGGACATTGAGGTTACGCATGTGTTCACTCAGGAACTCGGAGTTGAAGGCGCGGTTGATGTCACTTTCCCTTAAAACAATATAAGCCTCACCCTTTGCAGGCTGAGTAAGTTGAATATTACCCATTAGGGCTTTCCATGGATTAACAGCGATGGAGCTTATCTGCATTTCCATCTTTTCCATGCGGAGGTCTTCTTGCATCACCAAACCATTGCCGTCAATGGTGAGTGATTCCAGTTCTCCTTGAGCTAGCTTGCTTGGGTCAGTTTTGACTTGAACCTCTAACCGTTCTACTTCATCTAGCTGTGTTGATAAAGCCACTTCAGCAATTTTGTTGAGTGCCTGTTCACCAAGTCCTGCTTTCTCTTGCGTCACTGGCTAATCTCCTGCTGCCTTCATAAGGAGTACTCTAGCGGCAGTGATTAGCTAGTTGTATCTGCCTCATGGCATAAGGCATTAAGTTTGTAGCAGTTAGCGGTCAGCCATCAGCCATCAGCTTTTTTGTTTTCCTGAAATCTCTTGACAGTGGGGAACGGGGAATGAGTGAATTAGGCTTTCATTAGACCTCTTACAAAAGTCGATTTTTGCCCCCCTTAGATACCCTTCAATCACACCGCCAAATATTGATAATGCTGTCACCACAGCCACTCACTAAAGTCTGCCCATCAGGGGTAAAGGCAACGGCATGAATCCAACTGGGATGCCCTCTGAGGGTACAAAATTCTTGCCCCGTATTCAGATCCCACAACCTAATCGTCCTGTCATCGCTGCTACTAGCCAGCATCTGGCAAACTCCTAATCCTTGTTTCCTTTGAAGTTGGTCGCCTAACATAAACAGAATTGCCTCGGTTGTGCGATCGCCTCTAGAGAAGGCTAGTTCCTGAAGAGGTGTGTGTGTGCGATCGCCTCCGACACCTCGCACAGAGCGAACAGGACTAAAGGCAAGGGCATAAACGGATTGAGTGTGACCTTTAAGGGTGCAAAGTTCTCGCCTAATCCTCAGATCCCATAGCTTAATCGTTGCATCCTCGCCACCACTAGCAAGTATGTGCCCGTCTGGGCTAAAGGCAACAGACTGAATCCAACTGCTATGCCCTTTGAAGGTGTGTAATAGTTTTCCCGTCCTCAGACTCCACAACAGGATCGTACCGTCATCACTACCACTCGCAACAATTTGCCCATCGGGACTAATAGCAACAGCCTGAACCCAACTGTTACGAGCTTTGATCGTCCGAATTTCCCGCCCTGTGTTCAGATTCCACAGCTTGATTGTTCCGCCACTGCTGAGGCTAGCGAGAACCTCTCGATTCGGACTGATGGCAACAGAATAAACACAGCCAGAATCTCCAGAAAACCAGTTACCAAGAGTAATCGTACCGAGTTGGCGCCCTGTCTTTAGCTGCCAGATTTTGATAGTCTTGTCATCACTGCCACTGGCAAGAATCTCTCCATCAGAACTGATCGCGACAGAATAAACGGCTTTAGTATGAGCCTTAAGCGTGAAAAGTTCTTCTCCTGTCACGAGATGCCATAGCTTAATCGTCTTGTCATCGCTGCCACTGGCAAGTAGTTGACCATCTGGGCTAATCGCGAGGGAGCGAATCGAGCCAGCATGACGCTCAAGACTATAAACGCATCTCCAGTTCGACATTTGCAGCGTTGAGGTCGGCGTAACTCTAGGGGATGCTGCTTGCGGTGACTGGACAGCAGACTTAGCGGTAAATCTTGGTGTTCTCGTTCCTAGGTTCGGTGGAGAATTCAGGGCGTGTAGAACCTCTGAGGCTGATTGATAGCGCTGACTCGTTGCCATCTTGACCATCTTGTCCAGCACTTGCCGCAAGTGACGGCTGATAGGATTGGTCAAATAATCCTGCCATACCCAGGTCGCTTCGCTAAACGAATAAAGGTCAAAGGGTTCAGCTTGGGTCAGTAAATGGAGGCAGGTAACACCTAAACTGTACAAGTCACTAGAAAAAGCCGCTCTACCGCCAGCCTGTTCTGGCGCTGCATACCCAGCCGATCCAATTACGGTTCCTGTTCTGACGAGAGCCGTTCCGGTGGCATACTTAGCTGCTCCAAAATCAACCAGAACCAGTTGCCCATCGCCACGACAAATAATGTTTTCTGGCTTGAGATCCCGATGAATGACGTTCTGAGCGTGGATGAATTCAATAACAGGGAGCAAACTGTTGAGTAAATCTCGAATCCGTCTTTCACTGAAAGCGCCTTCTGCTTGCAAGGCTTGGGCTAAGTTTTGCCCATCAATAAACTCCTGCACTAAATATTGGTGATTATCTTGCTCAAAATGCGCTAAAAATTGGGGAATTTGCGGGTGTTTCCCTAACATCTCCAAGCGCACTGCTTCCTGCTCAAACAGTTCTGCTGATTTTTGAGTATTAGCGATACCTTGAGCTTGCGGAAAAAACTGCTTGATGACGCAGTAGGGTTTTGAGGGTTTGTCTTCATCGACAGCTAAGAAGGTTCTGCCAAAACCACCTTGTCCGATGAGTTTGAGGGGGCGATAACGGTTTTGCAGAAGCAACCTAGAGCCACAATTCTGGCAAAAGTTCTCCCCAACTGGGTTACTGCTGGCTCTCTGGCAATCGGGATTGAGGCAATAGCTCATGTAGCCTAAGCAACTCGGCAATCTATTTCTATTGTCTCCTGATAGAAGAGCGATCGCTTTTTAGGAGTGATTTGTCAAAGTACTCACTTTAAAACCTGTCAATTCCCATCGAGAAAACCCAGCCTCACCTAGACAATCCCACTCTCATAATTCTTAATATTTATATAACATCCTCTCATAATGGTATATTCCTCCCATTGATGAAACTCTGTTCAGTTAAGCACTTGTTATTTGAGGAAGATTGATGAGCCGGATTAATGGGTTTGTCGGGCGTCGTAATTTCATGAAGTTTTTAGGTGTGGGGGGTGTTGGAATTGCAGCTAGTGCTGCTGGTAGTAGTTTCCTGTGGGATGCACAACAAGCTGTTGCTCAACAACCTGCTAGTACTCCTCAGCAAAAACCTCCATCTGTTAGCCCGGATGAAGCGATGAAACGATTGATGGAAGGAAACAAACGCTTCGTTGATGAAAAGCGCCAAATCCCAAATCAATCCCGCTTGCGTTTGCAAGAAACTGCTGTTGCTCAATATCCGTTTGCCTCTATCCTTGGTTGTGCGGATTCGAGGGTTCCGGCGGAAATTGTCTTCGATCAAGGACTTGGCGATTTATTTGTTGTTCGCGTAGCAGGAAATGTTGCCAGTCAAACAGCAATAGGCAGCCTGGAATTCTCAACAGCCGTATTAGGTTCTCAGCTAATCATCGTTCTAGGTCACAGCCGTTGTGGTGCCGTGTCGGCTGCGATCGCAGATGACCCACTCCCCGGAAGAATAGGCGTTTTTGTTGAGGAAATCAAACCCGCTGTAGAAAGAGTCCGATTCAAAACCGGCGATATTGAAGAAAATGCAGTCACCGCTAATGTACAGTATCAGGCTGCACAGTTAGCAGAAAGCTCAACAATCTTAGCTGGACTGATTCGGGACAGCAAACTAAAAATTGTTGGTGGTCGTTACGATCTGGCGACTGGACAAGTAACTATTGTTACCTAATTCAAGCGAGAGGAGAGGGATTTATCCCTCTCCCCTACTACATAACACCTATTTTCAAGTTAGAAACCATGAGGCGAAAGCTCACGAACGCTTGGATGAAAATCCTTATTCCTTCAGCCTTCAGCCCTCAGCCTTCTCCCTTATTTTCAGATTAGGACTCAGGGAATCTCTCTACACGGGCTTGAGATTGAAGCGTCAACCTACCTTTTTGTATATCAAATCCTTTCAGACGAAGTGACATCCCTTCTAGTTCAAAGTTGCGTAAATCTAGTAGTTCGTTTGCTCTGTCTAGCAAGGCAGCCGTCAGGTCTGGGGATAACTCTTGCCCTTCAGCATATTGAACATCTTCGAGCGATATCTTCTCTCCACCAGGACTTAGACGAGGTACGGTACTGAAGGCAACCTGCTTCGTTTCACCTGTTTCCTTTACAAGGATTTCTGCTTTGAGATCAATCTTTTCTTCACCGGGGAGACTAAATTGCACTCGCTGAGTGTTGATGGTCAGTGGTTGACCATTGACATTCACCTCCAGGTTTTGCAGCTTGTCATGGATGTACTCTGAGTTAAACGCACGCTCCATATCTTGTTCAGTTAGAACGACGTGAGCTTCAGCGTCTGTTGGACGGGTTAGTTCAATTTTCCCAAAAGCCGCACTTAGGGGATTGATTGCAATGCTACCTGTTTTGACTTGTAATTCCTCCGCACGAAGGTCTTTCTGCATTACTAGACCTTGACCTTCAATCTTGACCGACTCTAATTCTCCTTGAAGCAACTTACCGGGGTCGGTGCGGATATCAACTTCCAGATTTTCTACTTCATCAAGTTGCGTTGATAGTCCAATTTCTGCGGCTTTACTTAGAGCCTGTTCGCCGATGTCTTGTCCCACGTCCTATTTCCCTGTTGTCCTGTTATGTATTCCTGACACAAGACAATTTAGGCGATCGCTTTTTCAAGTTAATCTGTCTGTTGGTATAAGCAAGCCCACAAGGTTACTATGCACTATGAAGGAATCTGACTAATGAGAGCATTAAGCAACAATGTAATTTTGTCAGTTTCTACATCCACTTGCTTCAGGTGCAGTGCTATGTCCTCATATTGAAAATCACGCAGTTTCACGAGTTTACTAATCATCATCAACAAAGCGGCTGTTAGTTCTAGTGGTAAGTCTTTCCCTTCGACGTAATGACCCTGTTCAAAGGCAATGTACTCTCCACCCTCACCAATCCTGAGTGCGACCTCAAGTGCTGCCGACTGAACCTTATCTGCCAGATGTGCCAGAAACTCTACCTTAATGACGAATTTGCCATCGCCTGGTAACTTGCACTCTGCGTGTTGCAAGTCAATCATCATCGCTTGATTCCTGGTTGGAATTTCTATTTGGCGTACCTGATTGCGTAGGTACTCAGAGTTCAAAGCAATGTTGACATCTGCTGTCGTGAAAACCAAACGAACTGAGGCATTTGTCGGCTGGGTTAGTTCAATTTTGCCTAATGCCGCGCTAAGGAGATTAACCGCAATCTTGCCAATTTTCAGGTCTAATTCCCCGATACGCAAGTCTTGAGGCGTTACTAAGCCTTCCCCCTGCAACGTCAGTGAATTCAGTTCTCCCTGAATTAGCTGTAGGACTTCACTATTAATCTTGATGTCTATAGTTTCAGCACTATTTAGCTTGCTAGATACAGCTAGCTCTGCTGCCTTGTTCAGTGCCTGTTCTCCCATTCCTGTATTCTGTTCTTGCATCACAAAGTCATCTCCGGCGTTGCTCCGACTCTCGTTGAGTGAAGCGTTATGTACTACTTGACGACTAGTTCGCTAGGATTCTATGTCGTCTCTCAAGCCATAGTTTTTGATAGTTAGTTCTTAGGAAGTTGTAGATGACTTACCTGTCACTTAATCTCAAGAACGCTGCCAATATACTATAATCAATAATCCTTTGTCTTAGAGGCAAAGTAACAAGAGATACTTCTGTAGTTAATATAGTTCAAACAATCAGCTTTTCTATGGCTAATCAATAAACAAAAAAGCTCCTCTATCTAGAGAGTTAATCTAAAACTGTAAAAGATTAAAGGTAAAAAAAGTAGACAGTAGCCAAGCCTAGGATTAGGGGAAATTTCAGCAACTTCGAGATGAATCCATCAACAGAAGGATGGAGTACCTCGCTCCCTCTGGCAAAGTGGGAAGAGTTGAAATACAAAATATCCTTAAGAGAGCAGTACACATGGTAGTAACACTTGATGATACAAAGCGCATTGCGATCGCTCAAAAACTATCTGACATGAAAGCGATCCAAAACCTAATCATTTCTAGTGAGCAAAAACTAATCGGAAGCATCACTGACGAAGAGATTAGAAAGCGTCTACAAGACTTCATCCAAGATGACCAGAAGAACATGGGTGTTCTTGATACCGTAATCGTGCAATACGGTGTTCAAGCAGAACCTAAAGAGTCAGCACAAAAGATGGTAGAGCAAGCTCAGAAGATGATGGAAAGCTCTGAGTTCAGTCCTTATGAGAAGGCAGCTCAGATTGAATTGCTCAAGCACAAGCAAACGATGAGTGGGCTACTCGTCCATAAGTGTGCTCAGGTTGTCGGCGCTGATGTAATGGCAGCCATCTCCCCCTTAAACGCCGTTAACTTTGATAGCCGCGCTCACCAAGAACAATTCAAAGGTATCCTCGAAATTCTCGGTACCCGTGAACTGACTGGGCAAGAGCCAGACCAAGGACTATGGGGACGTGTTCAAGATGCCATGGCAGCTTTGTCCGGTGTAGTCGGTAGTGCCGTCACTCGCAGCGATGATGAGATGAGCATCCGCGACCTCATCCGCATGGATCATGCCAAGACCAATACCTTGTTCACAGAAATTGCTCAATCTAACGATCCTCAAAAAATCCAAGAGTACTTTGGTCAAATCTACAAAGACCTAAGCGCACACGCTGAAGCTGAAGAGCAAGTTGTCTATCCAGCAGTACGTCCTTTCTACGGTCAAGGCGATACTCAGGAGCTGTACGATGAGCAAGCCCAAATGAAGCAGATGCTCAAAGAGATTGAGTCATTGAACCCATCTAACATGGATGACTTTAAGTCAAGAGTGAAGAAGCTGATGGATGTAGTTGGCGATCACATTCGTCAAGAAGAAAGCACCATGTTTAGTGCCATTGGCAGTAACTGTAGCCACGAGCAAGAGAAGCAAATGGCTACTCAGTTCAAAGAAGCTAAGAGCAAGATCCAGCAACAAATGGCTGCTTCTAAGTAATATTTCATTCTAGGAGCAAAATCTAAATGGCAAAAAACAGATTAAGCCATTAGATTAATCAAGAAAAAAGGAGAGGGCTACGTGACCTCTCCTTTTTTCTTTGACTACTTAAAGCTCTAAGTTGTACACAAAATTACTTTCCTCCTACTCTACTGGAAAAGCAAGCTCAAGAAGGCAAGAGTTGCCAAGTCTAAGATTATTAAAAATTTCAACAATTCTGAGTTGAATCCATCAAGAGAAAGATGAAGCCACCCAAATTTCTATGGCAAAGTTAGAAGAGATAAAAGTTAAGAATCCTTAAGAGAGTAGTACACATGGTAACAACACTTGATGATACAAAGCGTCTTGCGATCGCACAGAAACTATCTGACATGAAAGCGATGCAAAACCTAATCATTTCCAGTGAGCAGAAACTAATTGAAGGCATCACTGATGAAGAGATTAGAAAGCGTCTACGGGACTTCATCCAAGATGATCAGAAGAACATGGGTGTTCTCGATACCGTAATCGTTCAATACGGTGTTCAAGCAGAACCCAAAGAGTCATCGCAGAAGATTGTTGAACAAGCTCAGCAAATGATGGATAGTTCTGAGTTTAGTGTTTATGAAAAAGCTGCTCAGCTTGAATTACTCAAGCATAAGCAAACAATGAGCGGAGTACTCGTCCACAAGTGTGCTCAAGTTGTGGGTGCTGACGTAATGGCAGCCATCTCTCCTTTAAACGCCGTTAACTTCGATAGCCGCGCTCACCAAGAGCAGCTTAAAGGTATCCTAGAGATTCTCGGTACCCGTGAACTGACGGGACAAGAGCCAGACCAAGGACTATGGGGACGTGTTCAAGATGCCATGGCAGCTTTGTCAGGTGTCGTCGGTAGTGCCGTTACTCGTAGCGATGATGAGATGAGCATTCGCGACCTTATCCGCATGGATCATGCCAAGGTTAATACTCTATTCGTGGAAGTTCAGGGTACAAACGACCCTCAAAAACTACAAGAATACTTTGGTCAAATCTACAAAGATTTAACCGCTCATTCCGAAGCTGAAGAGCAAATCGTCTACCCAGCCGTCCGCAGCTACTATGCAGACACCCAAGAACTGTATGACGAGCAGGCTGAGATGAAGCAAATGCTCGAAGAGATTAAGTCCATGAACCCCTCCAACATTGATGACTTCAAAGCCAAAGTCCAGCAGCTAATGAGTGCTGTGCTAAAGCACGTCCAGGAAGAAGAGAACGATATGTTCCCCAAAATCCGCGACAACTTCAGCGACGAACAGCAGAAGCAAATGGCGACGCAGTTCAAAGAAGCCAAGAGTCGCTTGCAACAAGAAATGGCAGCGTCTAAGTAATGCATCGCATTCTCCTCGCTACTAAGCTAAGTTGCCTAAAACACAACAAATAGGCAGATTAGCGAAAACAATCAAAAGAGGTCTACCCGACCTCTTTTTTTTGTGACTATTCAGAGCTAGGCTGTTAAAACTAAGTTGGTTGATAGACGTAAATCAACTTAGAATATCTAAATCGAGATTTCCCCATTGCCTCCACTGCGAAGGTGAGAATAAAGGGTGCATCAGGTTGTAGTGGCATAAAGCGTAGATACCGATTTGACTGTTGTTTGGCAAAAAGCAACAGAGGTGAAACCATGAATCCTGATGAACTCTTGCGGAAATATGCGGCAGGAGAAAGAGATTTTTTTCTTGCTGACTTGAGTGCTGCTCACCTCAAGCACGCTAACCTGAGCGGAGCCGATTTTACTCAAGCCAATCTGAGCGGCGCTAACCTGTTGCAGGCAAACTTGAGTCGTGCGACGCTCAGTACAGCGGACTTGCGCCAAGCTGATTTGGAAGCTGCAAATCTACAAGGGGCAGACTTAAGCGGTGCTGATTTGATAGGGACTAACTTGAGTGGCGCTAACCTGAATTTTGCAGGTTTGACTGGCGCAGATTTGAGTGGAGCCATTTTGATGATTGCTGGCTTGATAGGTGCAGATCTCAATGGAGCTAACCTCAGTGAGGCGAACTTAGTTGGAGCGAATCTGCGAGGAGCAAACCTGATTGGAGCCAATCTGAACAAGACAAATCTCAGCGAAACTTACTTGCATGAGGCAGACTTGAGCGAGGCTAACTTCAACAATGTCAACTTGCAAAGAAGTTTATATAACGAAAAAACTCTTTTTCCCTTAGGGTTTGACCCAGTTGAGGCTGGCGCTTACTTGGTAGCTCCTCATGTGTCTCTTGCAGGTTTAAATTTGAGTGGAGTTTACCTTCCTGGAGTTAACTTACAGGGGGCAAACCTGAGTCAAATAGACTTGAGTCAGTCAACTTTAATTTGGGCAGACTTGAGTGGCGCGAATTTGACTGGCGCGAATCTAAGTAATGCTAACTTGAGTGGTGCTAATTTGAGTGGCGCTAACTTGAGTGGAGTCAATCTTGATGGAGCGAATTTGAGCGGTACAACGATGCCGAATGGTGAGTTGCACAATTCCGAGAGAATAGCGCGACAAGCTTGCAATTAGACATCTTCAGAACTTATAGCAAAAGGCAGAAGGTAAAGGGCAGAGGGCATAAAAGTTTACTAGTACGTGGTTGTTTTAGCCATTAAATCTGTCCTAATCTTTATAGCGACAGCTATAAGTTTCAGCCTAAGTGCTACAAATGTTGCCTTGAATTCATAACTTTATGATGTGCTGCTTTTTGATTCGTAGCCAAATGAATTCTTCTAGCTAGAACATCAGTCAATTAATAAGTAAGGACAATCCTCAAGAGAATTGTCCCTACGAAAAATCGTTATTTTGATGATTGTTGAAAGCGTTCTAGGCTAACGCCAACGGCACCAGCGAAGCTGCTCGCTTTTCTGCAAGCTTTTTCAAAACTCTACGCCCCAACACGCCTAGTTCAAAATAGGGCTGCTCGTGTTTGGGGTCCAACAATTCCATCTACACGTAAGCCAGACCTCTGCTGAAACTGTCTAACAGCGTTTCGTGTGTTAGAGCCATAAATTCCATCAGCACCGGAAGATCCAATTGGGATGCCGTAATTATCACGCAAAGCCACTTGAATAGCTCTAGTACCCGCACTATAGCGAGGGCGAACCCGACCTCCAACTGAAGCAGAACTAACACGGCGTCTAGGAGCATTGCCAACATAACCGACAGCAACATAACGACCTGTTGAAAGCTTGTAGAACCCGTTTTGAGAACCAACAATAGGCGCAAGTGCAGCTCCATTGCGAACGCAGGTATAAACAGGCGCACCAACGTAAGGGGCTGTCCGAGCATTCAAGCAACTACCATTTGTCCTCACATAGGCAGCCGCTGCTGGATCTGCTACGTGCAGACTGCTCAACAATACAGTGATGCACACCAAACTTAGCCAAGCGGAACTGGGAATTTTATTCCAGTTGAGCGTTAACTCCGGAAGGTCATACTCAATACCGGCTGCTTCTTCATAGGCAGCATACGAATTAGTGTAAGCAAGCGCTTCCACGAGGTTCTCCTTTTTTTACGCAAAATTTAATGATTGACGTTGATTTTTCTCAAAATTACCCTTACTTTGAGAAAATCCCGGTTTGATGAATGCATTATAGCCTCAAAGTTTAATTGGGCGACAATAGCGAATAATTAAGAAAAAAAAGCGATCGCCTACGGTTGCTAACTTAACTCAACCTAAAAAATCTGCGGTCATACTGCAATACCGCAAGCGATAACGCGCCAGCCACCAGCCCCCAAAACGCTGACCCGATACCGAATAACGTTACGCCGGACGCGGTTACGAGAAACGTCACGAGTGCGGGTTCGCGCTCTTTCTCGTGGGTCAGCGCTGCTGCAAGCCCATTGCCAATGGTACCTAAAAGAGCAAGTCCTGCGATCGCAAGCACAAGCTCCTGAGGGAACGCCGCAAACACTGCACCCACCGTAGCGCCAAACAGCCCGATCACAAGGTAGAAAACCCCAGCGGCAATTGCTGCTACATAACGCTTTGCTGGATCTTCGTGGGCTTCTCGTCCCATGCAAATAGCGGCTGTGATAGCAGCAAGATTCAAAGCGAATGCACCGAATGGAGCCAACACCAGTGTTGCAACCCCTGTCCAGCCGATCAGTGGAGAAATGGGTACTGAGTAACCTGAGGCACGCATTACAGCAACCCCAGGTACGTTTTGGGAAGCCATGGTAACCACAAACAGGGGCAATGCCACGCCAACAAGCGCACCAACCGAAAACTCCGGCAGCGTCAAAACCGGCTCTGCCAGTTGCAGGCGTACTGTGTCAATACGCAGTAGTCCTTGAATTCCTGCGATAACCATACCTAATATCAATGCAGAAACAACCGCATAGCGAGGCAAGACACGGCGTGCAATCAAGTAGGCGCAGAACATGGCGAACGTCATCACAAACTGCGTTTTCATGGCGACAAAGACATCAAGCCCGAACCGCAACAGAACGCCAGCCAGCATCCCTGAAGCAATAGACATCGGAATTCGGTTAATTATGCGCTCGAACCAGCCAGTAAAGCCGCAAAGCGTGATTAACGCTGCTGAGATGAGAAACGCTCCGATAGCTTCTTCCATCGAAACGCCAGCCGCAGACGTGATTAGCATAGCTGCACCAGGCGTAGACCAAGCGGTTACGACCGGAACCCGGTAACGCAGGGAAAAGATGATGCTCGTCAGCCCCATGCCTAACCCCAATGCACACATCCATGAGCCAATTTCGGTAGGTGAGGCATTGAGGGCTTGGGCGGCTTGGAAAACAATGACAGCTGAGCTAGTAAATCCCACTAATACAGTGACGAAGCCTGCTATGACCGCAGAGGCAGAGAAGTCCTTGAGTAAAGTCATGCGCGTGCCGAAGATCGAGAATTTCGGGTAGAGGAGTGGATTGTAGATAGAATCAAGGCTATGGGCGCTGAGGCTTAACCGTATTGGATAAAATTGCTCTTCTGATATTGCCCTGGAGTAATCCTACAAGCTCGTCTAAAGCTTCGGTTCAAGTGGCTTTGGTCATAGAATCCGTTTTCCACAGCAATTTCAGAGAGTGACTTTAAGGTTCGTAGCGATCGCACTAACGCCTAAACTGCCATAGCAAAGAATTCAAATCCATACTCTTACTTACACTTAATTTCAACAAAATTAGCTGCCCCTTATACTTAACAGCCAGCGTTTGGCTATCTGGAGTCAACCCAAGCGCTGAGATATGCAATCTGCTTGGCAGCAGTAGGAGGCAGCACAAACCTGGTATGAATGTTAAGCAAAAAGCAGATGTTGAGTTAGCGAAGGAAAGCCCACCGATAAGATATGCGATCACTAGGTCTAGTGGATTACAAGCTAGAGTAGTACAAATTACCGCTTTTGCGCTAAAATCCTATGCCTAAGTAAAACCTGCTAACCGGAAGTGCCTCATTGAACCATTACCTTACTGGTATAAACTCTCTACGTCTGCCCTCCAAGTCAAACAGAGAATCCACTGCAATTTCTCTATTTTCGGGGGGGGGAGGGCTTGACTTAGGTCTGTCACTAGCAGGATTTAACTTTAAGTATGCTAACGATGAGGTTCAGTATTATTGTGACACTATCTCACATAACTTTTCTGATTGTGTAGCAGAAGCAAAAGATGTAAAGGATTTGAAAGGTCAAGAGATTAAAGAACTCATTCAGTCTGAAACTGTGAGTCTTATAGCTGGAGGTGTTGAACTAGAGATTCACAATGCGAACTGAGTCTCAACACCCCACAGATAAGCTTGCGGCTGCGCCCTAACCGATGACTTTTGTCTCTCCAACTCTTAAAGTGCCGTCGTTCCTTTTGCAGTCTCTCGGACAACAAAATCAACCACATCCTCCAACGAACCAGTGCGTTTGTACAAGTCCCGTTGCCGTGCGGCACTGTTCCCTTGCTGCATCGTTTCCTGGACAATTGCATAAACTTCATCCCACTCTCCAAATTCTTCGAGTGCAGGACGCACGAACTCTAAAAACTTTTTGACTAGTTTCTGTGCTGGAACACTACACTCAGCGTTAACATCTACCAGTTCTGCATCCAAACCCCAGCGTGAAGCACTCCAATGAGCAGCACGCAACAGTTCAGGACGCACGGCTTTGTACGGTGCATCTAAGAGTGCTTGTTCGTAACAACTCCGCACTAAGGCGCGTGCCAGTCCTGCCATCATTACCGATTCGTCTATTGTCATGCACATATCTGCAACGCGGAACTCTAACGTTGGGTAACGTTCAGAAGGACGCAAGTCCCAGCAGATTTGTGTTGGTTCCTGAATGGTGTTGGTGGCGATTAGCGATCGCACTATTGCTTGATACTCACTATAAGATTCAAATATATGGGGCGCTCCTGTCATGGGAAGCCGACTGATCAACACTGTTCGGTAACTGGTATAGCCTGTATCCATTCCTAGCCAAAAGGGTGAGGAAGCCGACAGCGCCAGCATTGGAGCCAGCCACAATCGCGCTCGGTTCATCACTTGAACTGCCATCTCGCGATCGCTAAGACCAATATGAATGTGACAGCCCAGTGTGACTAGCTCGTGCATGAGGAGTTGATAATTTTGCACAAGTTTCTGGTAGCTTGGTTTTGGTGTAACCAGTTGCTTTTGCCAATGGGAAAAGGGGTGTGTTCCAGCCGCCGCAATTTGGTAGCCCTCCTTCGCTGCCGCCGCAATTACTTCACCCCGCAAGCGTATCAACTGTGCGCGTACATCCTGTAGCGATCGACAGATTGGTGTCGCAACCTCTATTTGCGACAGACGAAACTCCGGTTTCGCTACCTCGTCACCCAAAGCTGACTGAGCTGTTGGTAAAATTAGCTGCGATCGCGCACAGAGTTGGCGTGTCTGAGGATTGATGATCTGATATTCCTCTTCCACACCAAGGGTAAACTCTTCAGCTTGAGGTGACATGTCAGGCGTTTCCTTTGCTTAGATGCCGTCGTGCTATCAAGTTTCCTATTTCATCCTATTGACAAGGAAACCTAGAAATACCAGTTTCCGCTATCTACCTTCAGGGTAGATGTAACAGACTGTAATGATAACGGAGAATGTAGCTACTTATACGACAATGAAGAAGATTACGTCATGCAGAGCAACGTCGTTACCTTCCCAAGCACTCAGGCTGAAGCGAAGAGTACGCCCACCAATCAATTACCAACCACAGACTACTACGATCGCGCAGAGCAGCAATTCATACAACTGCTCGAAACAGAAGATCTAGACAAAAAACTGGCTGCAAAGCCGAGTATAGCCAGTGACTTTGAAGAGGCACTTGCTACGGCAATTGAAGTTGCTTACACCGGAGCATCCGGAGATGATTGTGCACATCGCTTTTTGCAGCGCGTGCTTTATCGCATTAATCGGCTAAAGCTCTTTTGGTATGACGATCTGCGGCGCTATACCAACGAGCGATCGCTTTACTTGAGAACGGTACGCGACCAAATTGAGGAAGCTTGGCAGGAGTGGGAAGCAGCACAACTCGATGTGGCAGCGTATCAAGGAATAGAGGATATAAGTCAGGCACTGCGCGATCGCTGCGCGGCTGATGTCGATCCTCCTCCGTCCGCTGATGGTCTATTCTATCGCGACGAAGTCGGTGAGGCAGGCTATCGTCGCTTAGTCGCGATTGGCTCCCTTGATGGATTGGTCGAGGCAAGTCAACTCTCCCGCACACTCGGTGGTGTCCCGAATGAAATCCAAGCGGTGCTGACTCGGTTGCTCCTAGAAGAATACGGCGGCGGTCGCCTTGGTCGCAAGCACTCGTCCCACTTTACGACCATGCTTGAGGATCTAGGGATGCAGACCGAACCAGAGGCATACTTCGATCTAGTACCTTGGGAGCTTTTGGCAATCATCAATCATAGTTTCCTGCTGACTGAGTGCAAGCGCTACTTCCTGCGCTATATAGGCGGACTGCTTTACGGCGAACTTTCCGTCCCATCTGGTTTCCGCAACTACCAAGCGGCTGGCGAACGGCTTGGACTATCAGCCTCGGCAATGAGCTATTGGACTCTGCACATTAAGGTAGATGAGTTACACGGGCGCTGGATGTTGGACGATGCTGCCCTGCCACTTGTCGCACAGTATCCCGATGATGCTTGGGAGCTAGTCTTTGGCTATGATCAACAGCGATTGATGAGCGATCGCGCTAGTGCTGCTGTAGCCCGATCAGTACGGGAAGCCGAGCAAACCGCATTAACGAAGGAGGCGAGAATAGATTAGCTAGCTGACTCCCGCAACTCTCCCCGCTCCCCAACTTTCTCTAACGACCATAAATCAACTCTGCCCTTAGTGGGGTGAGCCACTAGTCGCTTTCGCCAACGCTTCTTTTTTGACGATGAGTCGCTGGCGTTTGCGTAACGGCTTTTTGCCTCCTGGAAAACCGTGAAGCAGGGTGTAGAAGCAGGGAATAATAAATAGAGTTAGAACTGTCGCGAGGGATAAACCAGAAAACACGACGACACCCAACGGTTGCAGAAACTCGGAACCTTCTCCAATTCCGAGTGCTAGAGGGAATAAGCCTAAGACAGTGGTAATAGTGGTCATCATGATTGGTCGTAGGCGCAGAGGAGCCGCTTTTAAAATTGCCGCTTGGCGATCGCATTTTTCCCGTTCATAAATTTGGTTCGCCAACTCAACCATGATGATGGCGTTGTTCACAACAATCCCCACTAACAGCACTGCGCCAACAAGTACAGTTGCCCCGATCGCAGTTTTGGTAACATAAAGCCCTAAAATACCTCCAGCAAGGGCAAGTGGCACGGTGAGCATAATCACCAAAGGGTCAATCAGCGAGTTGTACTGCACTGCCATCACCACGAAAACCAAGAACGCCGCTAATCCTCCCAGAACTTTCAGGGACTCTTGCAACTGCCGATTTGTCTCGCTTGCGGAACTAGGGAGTACACTAACGCCTTCAGGGAAGTCCAACTCTGCCAAGACAGCAGTAGTTTGAGCGATCGCATCACTCAACGTCGCTCCCTCAGCTAGATTTCCCGCAATTTGGAAAACCTGTCGCTGGTTAATCCGCTGTACTTCTCCCGGTGCTTGCCCTTCTTCAATCGTCGCCACATCTCCCAGACGAATTTGGCGATTATTGTCTACAAATAAGGGTAACTGCTTTAACTGCGCCGCACGCTGCACAGTTTCCTGATTGAGCTGCACTCGCACATCCACCAACCGATCTCCCCGTTGCAGTTCAGTTGCCACTGAACCCTCAATTGCCGTTTGAATCGTGTCTCCAATCTCCTGAGTTGTTAAACCAAACTCAGCCACACGCTCCCAGTCGGGACGAATCTGCACTTCCGGTTGCCGTTCATCAGCATCAGGACGGAAACGCGCCAAGGTAACCCGCTCATCCAATGCTTGAAGTGCTTGACGTCCTGCTTCTTGTAGAGTTTGGGCATCGGGTCCCTGGAGGGAAACGTCAACCTCTGCACCTCGTACTGGGGAGTTGGAGAGGATAATACCGCGTACTTCCCCCGGACTTACCCGGATGCGAGTATTGACTAAATTTAGCTTTTCCACCTCCTGAGTCACCTGCTTTACAAACTCCTCAACATCAGTATTCGGTTTGAGGGTAATCGTGCTGGAACCGCGCAGGGCATTTTCTGTTGTATTACTACCGAAGAGAAAGCCACCTGATGTTGTAAAAACACTCTCAGTTTCTGGCTGTTGGAGGAGAATGTCATCAACAATACCCATCACTTTTCGGTTAGTTTCCAGAGTGGTGCCAGGAGGAAACTGCGCTCTCAGGTTCGCTTGTCCGGTATCAATTCGAGGCAGAATTTCTTGCGGAATTTGTCCAGCTAAAAAGAGACTACCACCACCAAGGACAATGAACGTGATCGCAATAACAATAATCCGATAACGCAGCACCAAGCCTAGGAAACGCCCATAACTGCGAGTTGCCGCTTCAAACCGAAGGTTAAACTGCTGCAACGGCCAAAATTCACTGGCGCGACTTGACCAGCGTACTGCCAAAAGGCGTGAAGTAAGCATTGGTACGATAGTCAACGCCACCAGCAGAGAAGCCGCGACAGAAAAACTGATAGTAAGAATTAACTCATTAAACAGCAGTGAGACGAAACCACCAATTAGCAAAAATGGCAACACGGCGACCAAATTAGTAGTGGTAGAAGCAACTAGCGCTGATTCTACTTCTTGACTACTGCTTACGGCTTGATTAATTAATTGCCCTTGACTCAGGCGAACGCGGTTGGTTTTTCCTGGTGTCATGCCAGCACCATCAGAAATGGTTTCTAGCATAACGATCGCATTGTCCACGACAATCCCCACACCCAATGCCAAGCCTCCTAGACTAAACACATTGATCGACAACCCAAATAGCTGCATTAAGATAATTGCCGCTAAGGTTGCTAGGGGAATCGCTAAGACAATAATCAACGTTTGACGCAAAGAACCCAAAAATAGGAGAACCGCAAAGGCGGCGAGTCCTGCACCAATTAGTCCAGAACTGGTCACATTAGAAATCGAGTTGCGGATAAATATTGATTCATCCAGCGTTGCTACCAATTCCATATCCTCTGGAATCACACCCGACTGTCGCAGTTCTTCGATGCGTTTTTTTACACCGTCTACCACTTGAATCGTGTTAGCATCTGGCTGCTTCTGAATACTGACTTTAATCGCTGGTTCTCCATTCAGGAAAACAAACACGCGCTGGTCTTCAGTACCATCAATGACTTGGGCAAAGTCTCGTAGGTAAACACGACGAGAAGATTGGGGAGTAGGTAGTAGGGATTGGGAATCGGGGACTAGGGATTGGGACGATTCTCCGCCTCCTGTCGGTACCTCAAATGAGAGATTTTTGAGTTCTTGGGCATTCCGAAAGCGCCCGACTGTCCGTGTCAGGGGTTCCGCATTCTCCCCTCGCAGACGCCCACCAGAGACATCCTGATTGCGATCGCCAAGGGCATCTAACACATCCGTCAAACCGATACCCAGCGCTTGTAAGCGATTAGGGTCAATTTGAACCAACACTTCTTCAGCAGCACCACCAGCGATGTCTACCGCCGCCACTCCTGCCACAACGCCAAGTTCACGGCTGAGTTCTTCATCTGCAAATACCCGTAAATCGACATCCTCCAAAGAAGGCGATCGCAAGGCTAATTCATACACAGGCAACTGAGAAGGGTCAACCTTGAACAAGCGCGGCTGTTCGACAATATCAGGTAAGTTACCTTGAGCGCGGTTAAAGGCAGCCGTAGCATCATTTAAAGCCTGGTCGATATCACCTCCCGGCTCGAAGAACAAGTCTAAACTCACCTGTCCTTCACGGGTTTGGGAATAAACTTGCACCACTCCCTCAGTTGCGCTTAAGGCTTCTTCCAGCGGTTTTGTAATTTCCTCAACCGCCACTTCTGGTGAGACTCCAGGCGCACTCAGCCGCACCCCAATTCGGGGATAGGTAATCGACGGTAGCAAATCGACCTGAATTTGAGGAATGAAAAATATGGCCAGGACAATTACAGCTACGGTAAGTACGAGAGTGCCTATGTGTTGGCGAATCGAGATTGCACTTAGGCTGAACCCAGGTGTTCCAGTATTCTGCATCACTGTTGCTCCTGTTGTTGGGGGGTTCTCGACAAAATACTCAGACGCACCGTTTCACCAGCTTTTAAAGGCTTACCACTGCTGGCAACAAAGCGCTCTCCTGGCTGCAAACCAGAGAGAATTTCTACTTGACCATTGACGCGATCGCCAACTTGCACAGGTCGCGCCTGTACTTTCGCTTCGCTACCTGTACCCGTGACAGTAAACACTGTCCCTTCAGTCGGTTGAGAACGAGGACTTCGGGATGGAATATTACTTCCCCTCTCTCCTGCTTCCCCTGCACCCTCTGCCCCCCTTGCTCCTCCTCTTCCTCGTCCCGCTTCTTGCAGTGCGGTTTCAGGCACTACAACTCTTTCTTGCTTGCTGGAGGCAAAGTTAACTCGTGCTAAAAGTCCACTGCCAATCCGACCATTACTGTTGGGAATTGTAATTTCCACTGGCACCTGACGTGCTGCCTGATCAGCCGCAGGAGAAATACGTGTGACGCTTCCAGCAAATGAATCATCAGGAAAGGCATCTAAGCTCACCCTAACTGACTGTCCAACCCGAATGTTGGCAAGTTCCAACTCTGAAACGGGAACAACTACCTTCACACGGCTAAAGTCACCCAATTTAAGGACTTCTCCTCCCGGCTGAATCAGGTTTCCGGGTTCGCTAATCTGCTCTAAAACAACACCATTGATGGGAGAGGCAATTAGAGCATAGGAACGACGTTCCCGTTCTTGGGCAACAGCGGCTTGTTGTGCTGCTACTCTCCCTTTTGCGGCTTCTACTGCCTGTTGTTCTGTACGGATTTGTTCGAGGGCAGATTGCAGTGTTTGTTGAGCGGTTTGGGCAGCCGTTTGTGCTAATTCTGCTTCTTGCTGGGAAATTGCGCCTTGGTTCCCAAGAGTCTGCCGACGTGCTGCGTCTACTTGAGCTTGCTTGAGTTCAACACGGGCTTGTTCTGCTAAGGCACGAGCATTGCTCACCTGAGTTTGGGCGCGTGCGACTTCTGATTGCAGTGCCCCCAGTTCCGCTTGGGCTTGACTCACAGATGTCATCAACAAGGAGTCGTCTAACTGGGCAACAATTTGACCTTGCTTCACCAAGTCACCTGCACCAACTTGCAGGTTTAGAACTCGCCCTTCTACTTGGGCGCGGAGGGAGACTTCCCGCACGGGTCGAGTGGTACCTGTGAATTCAATTTCTTCTTGAAGGGTTCCAGTTTTTGCGATCGCCACATCTACTGGAGTGACTTGCCCTCCCTGTTGTGAGCCAGGATTACCCGTTTGAGCTTCCGCTTGAGTTTTTGAAAGGAAACCACACCCAGATAGGCTAACGAGCAAGCCCGCCAATACTATTTGGGTTAATGGGTTTGAGCAGACAAACGAACCGGAGGAGGACTTAGGGAAACTGTGTTCAACAGCAGGGTGCTGTTCTACTTGGGATTTGGTGGTGGTTGGATGAGCAGAGGTGGAATTTAAAGACACGATTTAGGTTCCAATTAGGGCATTATTGGTGTGACATCCCTATCGGGATCTAAACGGACAACTGGCTTTTTTTAAATTTAGGTTTGAATCTTAATAATAAATTAAGAAGTATTAAGTAACAAAAATTTACCTCTTAAGTTTGAGTGAGAAGTTATGAGAGTAACCGAGGCTAGGCTTGATTTACCAACATCACTAAAAAAAGATGGCGTTGAGGAGCGATCGCTTTTTTCCTCAAGTGTGAAACGGCACAGCAACCAAAGGCAGCAACGCTAAGAGAACCAAACTCCAAGTCCACGAGCTTGACGGCGTTGATGTTTCTGGTTCCCCTAAAAGTGCCTCAATCCTCTCTTCTAAACGATTGCGAGGAGCCGCACAGCTAAAGGCAGCACAGAAACTTTCTGAGGCTATTACTGGGGCGCTTGCCACCATCAGTAGCGATTCTGCCAGCAGCAAGCTATCTACACGCTCTACTGCCCAACGATCAGCACGAAGTTCCCGTAATACCAGGAGTTCCTGCCACAACGCTTCTGTATTCGGCAACCAGGAAGTACAGTGTCGTAACCAGCCTAGCCAGAAAAACCAGAAGGTATCCCGGTAGTAGTGATGAGCTTGCTCATGAGTCAGTACCGATTCAAGATGCTCCGGTTCGAGAGTCTGCAACAGTCCTTGTGTAACAACCAGAGATGGCTGCCAAAAGCCGATCTGGGCACTGAACAGAACAGGATTATCGACAAGATAAACTGGCTTACCGTCAAGGTCAATTTGGGGATAATTGCGAATGTGTTGCACAGACTGCAACCCTTGAGCGGCTAACTGCAAGCCGAAAAAGATGGACATCGCTACATAGGCGAGAGCGAGACAATAGCTGAACCAGTCGGTGTGCAGTCCAATCATTTGTCCCTGTGGCCCCATGCAAAGCACAGCGAGGGCTGTCATTAGAAGAAGTAGAGGCGGTAAGAGAAATAATAAAAGCGATCGCTGCCAGCGTGTTGTCCAGTTTCCACTAGGTTCAATCCAAGTGCATCGGAGTAACCAAGCTGAGGCTAGGGCAATCAGAATCATCACTAGATGCATTATTGCTCCTCCCTTGCTTGACGTGCCGCTTTTAGGCGAAGTGCGATCGCTTCGATTTTCTCTAAGCTTGCTGCATCCAGGCTATCGGCAAAGGCAGCAACGACATCCGGGTTACCTACAGCGAGAAACTGATTAAGCTGATCGTGAGCTTTGATGACTTGTGCCTCCTCACGAGAAACTAGAGGTTGCCAAGAGAAAGCACGTTCTTGTTTCTCACAACTTAGCCAACCTTTCTGGGTGAGGCGACGTAGCACCGTAGTCACGGAAGTATAAGCCAACTCCCGATCCGGGTCAGCCAAAATCCGTTCATGCACATCCTTGACGGTGGCACAACCCAGTTCCCAGACAATATTTAAAATCTCAGTCTCTAAGGGACCAAGAGAGAGTTGTTTTGGACGGTAATTAGGCAGAGGAGTCATTCGTCATCTTGAGTGTAAGGGTTTCTCAGGCAGTGCAACAAGAGCCTACTCTAAAGTATCGAGCAGTCAGGCTATCCTCTGTCCCCCTATAGACTCTCAATAGTTAACAAAGGTTCAAAGAGTTTCAACTTTTGACGTTTGAGCCACCAACTCAAGATGTTTAACCATAAACCAAGTCACAAGCGAGGTCATTCAACCAACAAGGCGATTCAGTTAAGAGAATATTTTTAGTTTCAAGGTTTAAACCAGGAGGAAACACAAGAATTTCCTTCCCTTGACGCAAAGCTTTACGGTAAAGCGCAAGCGCCTCACTCAAGCAGAAGCAGGGAATGGGAATCCATCTGTCGCTGTAAAAATAAACCACAACTTGAAGAGTTGTCTGCTCCCCTTTTGGGAGTGGAAGTTGCCAGGGCGAAACCACAAACAATAAACCTTAGCTTTTTAGTCTGTCCACTTACTGTAATGACCGTCATACATATGTAATAAGAACTGTCCGAGGAGATAGGTCTAGAGTAGTATCTTTGGACACATTATGCCTCTCCCTCTCGACCTTTAGGCTTACCTCAGTCAAGAGTTAGTAATACAAAATTATTTCTACAGGTACGGGCAAAAGGTAAAAGGGAAAGGAATATTGCAAGAAGGCAGAAGGAAGGGGGCAGAAGGCAAAAGGTCGAAAGGCTTATACGTCTCAGTTTTGGCTCTGTTGTTAACTGGTCACTTATTTCCGCCATGCTGCAATATAATCATTCCTTTCCCCATGACATCATGTTGTCATCACTCTGGTACAACAGGATGTCATGGGATAAAACCCCCTGGTTAATAGGGGTCACCACACAACTGCTTAAGTTCGGCTTCGGGTTGACCTAGATGCTGCTGGCGACAAAGTAAGACTTGACCTGCTCGCTGTTGATAGTAGATTCGATGAGCAAACCAACCTAAAGGTGCGCCTGCAATTATGCCAATCACTAAACCAGTAGCGAGACTGGAAATAAGGTTTTTTCGAGTGATTCTATTGTGTTCTGCTCTCGTAATGTGGTCGTGTTCTGTTCGAGTAGCGTGATCGTGAGTCATTTAAAACTTCTCCTCTAAACCGCGATTCCCTAAAGAAAGCAAATCTTAGAAGAAGTGACTTCCCTCTTTCTGCTTATCACGTTGAGATAAGCTGATGACGTTGAGCCAGCAAAGCCGTTTTCACTTTCTCATACTCCGTTTTCGCCTGTAATACTTTTACTGGTGTATCAGTAAGCGTACCTGTACGGGCGATCGCTTCTAAGTCCCCGCAAAGTTGGGCAAAGCTTTTCGCACCTAGCATGGCGCTAGTTGACTTAAGGGAGTGAGCTGCCCACTCCAACTCCGATGCATCTTCTTGGGCGATGGATGTAGCGATCGACTGCAACAACTTTGGCGTATCTTCCAAATAGCGATCAATTACCTTGATCAAGATTTCGTCTTCATCCAGCATTTCTTGGACTTCTCGAAATGCCGCAATGTCAAACGCCTCTCCTTCTACAGACTCTGGCTCGACTTCAACCGTAGGAACAAGACGCTCCTGAATCACTTGACAGTTGCTCAAGACGCGACTGAGTTCCTCCACACGAATCGGCTTACTAACATAATCATCCATGCCTGCGTCCAGGCACATCTCGCGATCGCCTTGCATCGCATTGGCTGTCATTGCAATAATCCGAGGACGTTGAGCAAGTGACCATTCACTAACGATGCGACGTGCAGTTGCTAAGCCATCCATCTCCGGCATCTGTACATCCATAAGTACCACGTCATAAGGCTGACGGCGCAGTGCCGCTAGTACCTCCAAGCCATTACCTGCCACATCCGCCCGATATCCCATCCTTTGTAGTAGGTGTAGCCCGACTTGCTGATTGACAACATTGTCTTCGGCTAAGAGAATTCGTAACGGCAAGCGTTGGGCCAAGTGACAGTCAATCTTTGAGGAAATTGAGCAGGTTGATCGAACTTTGATGGGCTGTCCGACGATTGCCTCAATCAAGACATCATAGAGCTGAGACTGTTTAATCGGCTTGTTGAGGAAAGCCAGAAAATCATCCTTCACAAAGTTATGGCTATTTGACCCCGCTATGCGATCGCTAAGTTCTGGCTTCCCAATCGTGGTCAGCATGATTAAGATTAACTGTTGACATCCGGGCTGTTTGCGAATTTCCGCCGCAAGGTTTAGCGCGTCCATCTCTATCATCTGCATATCCAGAATGGCGAGGTCAAATAGTTCTCCTTGACGCAGCCACTCTAGAGCTTCTGAACCTGACTCAGCCACACGAATCACCATTCCCCAAGACTGCCCCTGCATCGTCAAAATTTGACGATTGGTTGCATTTTCATCCACAATCAGCAACCGCTTACCGACTAGCTGGGGTTGGGGAACATCAAGCTCATTCTCTTGAGGACTCTCACGCGCTTGCGTGACGAGGGTGAAATAAAAGGTCGAACCCTGACCCACTTCACTTTCTACCCAAATTCTACCCCCCATCATTTCACTCAATCGTTGGGAGATGACCAACCCTAATCCAGTGCCTCCATAGTTGCGCGTTGTCGAGGAATCAACCTGGCTAAAGGCTTGGAACAGGCGACCTAGACGCTCAGCAGGAATACCAATACCTGTATCCTTAACAGCGAATTGAATCTCGTAACGAGGGGAGGGAGTAGGAGGAAACAAGGAAGATTTTTCTTTCATGTCTCCCGTGTCTTCCCAATTCCCGATTCCCAATTCCCGATTCCCCAATACATTAGCCACAACTGAAACAGTGACTTCTCCTGTCTTGGTAAACTTAACCGCGTTACTGAGCAGATTGACTAAAATCTGACGCAGACGAGTAACGTCTCCCAAAATCGTGGTTGGTGTTTTTGGGTCAATGAGATAGGCGAGTTCTAGCCCCTTCTCTGCGGCTTTCGGTGCGAGGAGGTCGAGGGATTCTTCGATACAGGTACGCAGTTTGAAAGGGTATTTTTCTAGTTCGAGTTTGCCTGACTCGATTTTGGAGAAATCAAGGATGTCGTTGATGATCGTAAGCAATCCTTCACCACTGCTGCGAATCGTTTTGGCAAAGTCTCGTTGTTGTGGTGAGAGTTCCGTATCGAGCAACAATCCTGTCATGCCGATAACGGCGTTCATCGGGGTGCGGATTTCGTGGCTCATTGCTGCTAAGAATTCACCCTTAGCTTGGTTTGCCGCTTCAGCCGCTTCTTTTGCTTTTTGTGATTCTTCTTCTGCTCGCTTGCGCTCAGCAAGTTCGGCTGATAACTGATGATACAGTTCCGATTGCTGAACCGCGATCGCAACCTGGGTTGCCAATTGTTGTAGTAACTCAATGGCTGAAGACTTCCACTGCCGAGATTCGCCACAGTGGTGGGCAAGTAACAGTCCCCAGAGTTTGTCTCCTTGCAGAATCGGTACTGTAAGACTTGCGACTACCTGAAACTGAGCCAGGAAGTCAACGTAGCAGGGCGTTAGACCAGCTTTATGGACATTCTCAATGACACTCACACGACCTTGTTGATATTTCTCGGTGTAAAATTTTCCAAAACAAGGGTCAGAAATCATCGTTCCTAAAACAGCATTCCATCCAGGAGTGACAGACTCAACAACAACCATCCCACTCCAGTCAGGATTGAAGCGGTAAATTAGTACCCGATCAGTCTGGAGGAACTGTCGCACTTCCGTAACGGTAGTATTGAGAATCTCCTCTAAATCTAAGGACTGGCGTACTCGCAGTGCGATCGCGCCAACTAAACGCTCCCGTTCCGCTTGCTGCTGAAACGCAACTTCAGAACTCTTGCGTTCTGTAATATCGGTACTAGTCCCAATCAAACGATAAATTTGGGAGTTAGCATCACGTAGAGGAGTTAGACTCGTCAACCACCACATCTCTAACCCTTTGAAGGGTAGACATTCCTCGTAGGAAATTGTCGCTCCAGCCTCCACACAAGCGCGATAGCGCCCACTCACAGTTTGAGCAGCCTCCAGGGGCAATACTTGCTCAGGACTTTTGCCACGAAGCTCCTCTGAACGCAAACCTGTCAGGTGTTCGTGAGCCGGATTCAAGCCCACATAACGAAACTCCCCATTCTCCAGGACATCAACAACAAAGATCGACTTTTCTACGCCATCGTAGATACTGCGTAAAAACTCTTCATTTTCTCGCAAAGCCGCCTCTGCCTGCTTGCGTTGAGTGATATCGCGCACAATGCAGACGGCTTCATCAACACCACTTTTGACAATACGCACTTCATAGTGATAGATGCCATCAGGCTTTTTAAATTGATGCTCATACGTCTGCAATTCCCCTATTTCGACAGCCATTTCTAGAAGATGCAGATGATGCTTCTTTGCCTCTTCAGATATCGGTAAGTCGCTGATATTACTTCCAATTACTATCTCTGCTGGGATGAATACATTACTTTCTGTCGCCTTGAAATCCAAATACGTTCCATCGACTCGTTGACGGAACATGAGGTCAGGAATCGCATTCAGCAGCGCCCGCATCTGCTCTTCACTTTGGCGCAAGGCTTCCTGAGTGTTGAAAAGCTCAGTAATATCAGTATGGGCACCCACCATACGAATCACTTTGTCATTGGCATCTTTCAGGTGAGTGGCTCGTGAAAGGATGTAAACTGTTGAGCCGTTTTTGTGATAGAAGCGTTGCGTTACGAGAAAGCGTGAGACTTTGCCGCAGTTGTAATCTTCTATCAGCTTTAATGCCGCAATTCGATCTTCCTCATAGATGACTTTTTCCCAGGAAACCAATTCGTTGGGCAATTCATAGTCAAGGTAGCCCAGCATCTCCTTCCAGCGTGGAGAGTAATAAATTTCGCCAGTTATGAGGTTCCAGTCCCAAAAACCATCTTTCGAGGCTTGGGTGACTAGATCAAAACGTTCTTTTGTTGCTGTGAGTTCCTCTTGGAGACGTTGGTGTTGAAGGGAAGGCAGAGGGTGCTGGTGCCGGGAACCTGCGTCCCGGCAAGGAAGCACCCCGGAGGGGCAGAAGGCAGAGGGTGCGGTGAAAAGGAACCTGCGTCCCGGCAAGGAAGCACCCCGGAGGGGCAGAAGGTTCTGTGCAGGCGGGGATTCTAAACCCTGCTGAACGGGAACCCCTAAAACGTTGTTCGGTGGGGGATTGTGACCCTTGCTCCGCAATGGTTCGGCTATATGACTCGTGCCATCGGCAGACGCTCGTTCGACGAAGTCGTCCCCGTTCCCCGTTGGCGCAGCCTTCTCCAAAGGAGTAGGGGTTCCCGAAGGGTAGGGTAGACTTGCTACCACTGACGCTCCTACGTCGCTATCGCTTCGCGTCACGCTATTGGGATAAATCCCTCCTGCCTTCTGCCCTCTGCCCTCTGCCTTGTTTTCCTCGACAGTTTGCTGCAATTGTTCAATTATGCCAAGCAGTTGCATTGGCTCAAGCGATCGCAATAAATCCTCTTGAGTGAAGACTCCTAACCAATTTTCTGGCTGTTCCCACACTATTAAGTGTTCACTCTGCCATAGGTGCAGCATCTTTTGATTGGCTGTCCACAATGACTCATCAGGACTCAAGCCATACAAGGGTGTCCTCATCACCATATGCGCTTGAGTTTTCGACAAATCAAGCCCTAGCAGCGAGAGTTGGACAAGCTGGATAATGTCGCGTTCTGTAATTAGCCCTACTGGAATTAACGATTGCAACTCAGTTTGGTCTTTTATCGGAGCAAGGTGTTGCGCTCCATTCTCCCTCTCTTTATCACCTCGCCTCTCCTGGGTCAGCACCACGTAGCTCACATCATGAGTTACCATCAGGCGGGCAATACTCAGGATAGAGCTAGTTGAGAGAGCCTGAATAATTGTGGTTGTCATCACCATCTCTACCTGTTGCAATTTCAGGAAATTGAGCAGTGATAGCCCTCTACATAAACTCTCAGAGGTAATCACTCCCAACAGTTGACCCTCAGAACCTAAGACAGGTAGGTGATGAATTTGATGTTGATGAAAAAGCGATAGTACTGTGAAAAGATTACAGGACTTCGAGAGAGTCAGGGTAATTGGCGATCGCGTCATCACCTCTGCAATCTTTATTTCCCTGAAGTTCACCTCACAAGCGGTTAGCTGAACCAAGTCCTGTGCCGTAAATACCCCAACTAACAAATCTTGTTCCATCACCAAGACGCAAGTCGATGGCGCAGCACACTTGTAATTAGCGATCGATGTCTGCCTTGTTATAGCGTCTTCTAAGTGCTGAGTCTCCACCAGAGAAATTGACGCAGCACTGGACAAAGCATTAGTTTTTCCCCCTTTCCCCATTAAGGCAATGACATCTAATAGTGGTGTCTCAGGAGAAATCGTTAGGGGATGAGAAGCGATTAGCTCCTCTAAGGACGGTAAATTAACAAGGGCAGGGTCAGGCTGCATAGTAGTTCCATTGTATGCTTGCATTGGGAGATGCCAACCTCTTTACGGTTATACTTCAGAATTTTTTCTTTATCTAAAGAGGGCTTAAAGAAACTACAACTAATTATGATGCTTTTGTAAAAATCTTTTTTAGACAGTAGATGTCTAATTTCTAAACAAAATCTTAAACACAGAAAACAAAATAAAAGTAATTTAAATACAAAATACTCCGAATTTTATTGTTTAACACTAGATTTATTACATAGTTTATTAAAAGAGTAGGGTGAACAAAAATGCCCACCCTACTCTTTTTTATGCTAGCTTGTACGCGCTCTGGAATCTAGCGTTTTACTGGGGATTAGCACCCATTGCGATTACTGCACTACGCATGAAGTTAATCCGCTGCTCAAAGTCCAGTTGTTTGACGCTATTTGTAAACTCTTGAGTTTCAGTGGGCAGTTGGTAGTCAGAAGGTACCTGAATAACCGTGCCTTTTTCCATCCCTTGTGCTAGACGCAGCCACACATCCAGCTTACCGCTGGAACTCAAAGAGCTATAGGTATGGCTGATCTGAGTATCTGCACAGCTAGCAATATCGCGCTGCGCCTGTAGCTGTTCTTCTGGCGATAAGGCTTGAATTTGATCGAATACAGCTTCAGCGGTTGTTTGTGCAGAAGTTGCATTCGCTGGATCTAATTGGTCTTTGATGTCTAAATAACCAAACCATAGTATGGCGAGTTGGGTATCAACATCGAAGCGCTTAAAGGATTCGAGAGTTTGTTTTGTGATATCGTCAGTTGCAAAAGTCATTTGAATCTCCGATTGAGTTTCCGATTGAATTACTAATGGATGGCTCAGTTTTCTGAGCGGCTGAGGTGGCTTTCTTGCCCCTCTTTACAAAATTTAATAAATTACCGATGATCGGTTAACCTGGCTACAGGCAGATATCGAGGTCACTGCTAAAGGCAGATGAAACAGTAGAGTTTTAATGAATTTTCTTTACAAAATTCCATAATGCGATCGCTTTAAAGCTTGATCGTTGATTTAGTTGTTCGTCATGTTGATGAAGAAGTAGGGGAGGAGTCAGGAGTTGCTCCAAGTACAGAAGAGGATAAGGATAGCCATGATGTCTCATCCAATTAGAAGGTTGTTCAACTCTCTTGCCCTGCTTTTATGCAGTGTTGGTCTATTCTTGAGTGCCTGGATTGTCATACCCGCTCCCACAAGGCGCCTACTTCCGTTGGGGGTTGGTGCGCCAGAAGTGAGTCCTTGGTTACTGGTACTCAATGCGATCGCTTTTGCCACTGTGCTAGTTGTGTCTTCACGGGTGAAGCGACAGCGTCGTTGGCTGTATCGCCTAGGTTTGTTTGCGACTTTACTGGGGTTATTCTGGAGCGCACTGCCACTGTTGCAGTTGCCTGCAACCGCGCAGCGTATGGCAGCAGCAATGGTTGAGGGACTAGGCGCAGACTACATGGCAAAAATTCCGAGTGAAGTACAGCAAATGCGATCGCCCAAGTTGCCTCGACAAATGCGATCGCAACCCTTTGTCCTTACTGAGGTCTTTACAGGCATTAAACTTGGTGAAGTCCGCTACACACCTAACATTCAGTTTGCTGCCCCAGACAACGTGCCATTAAGCCTAGATATTTACCAGCCTCCAAAACCAGGACTATATCCAGCACTTGTCGTAATTTATGGGGGTAGTTGGCAAAACGGTGACCCAACACAAAATGCTAGTTTCAATCGCTATATGGCAGAGCGAGGTTACACTGTTTTTGCGATTGATTATCGCCATGCCCCACGCTACCAATTTCCAGCGCAATTAGAGGACGTACAAGCGGCATTAACCTTCATTTATCAGAATGCAGCTAAGTACGAAGCTAACCCCAAACGCATTGCCTTACTTGGACGTTCTGCTGGAGGACACCTAGCAATGCTTGCGGCTTATCAACCTGATGCTCTACCCATCCGAGCCGTTGTTAGCTACTATGGACCATTTAACCTAACAAGTGGCTACAAAGACCCACCCTATCCCGATCCGCTCAATGTACGTGCTGTCTTGGAAGCATTTTTAGGAGGGACACCAGATGAGCTACCGGAAGAATACGCCAAAGCTTCACCTGCAAGTTATGTAACACGCCCACTCCCACCAACGCTCTTAGTCCATGGAAGCCGCGACAATATTGTCGAAGTACGCTTTGCACGGAATATGTACAATCGTCTGGGTGCAACTGGGACTACCCGCGTCTTGCTCGAAATTCCTTGGGCAGAACACGCCTTTGATGCGATCTTTAATGGACTCAGCAATCAGCTAGCACTCTACTACACAGAGCGTTTTCTGCATTGGGCGCTCAAATGAGTTTAAAGAGAATAGCACTTCATCTGAGTAAGGGGGCTGAAGTATAAAACAAAAACTTTGATTAATTAAACTGCCTATAAAGGTATTGCTCTTAATCGGTGGTCAATAATCTATGAAATCTTTAAAGAAGCTTTACTTTATGACGAGCGATCGCAATTATTATAAAAACACAAAGGTAAAACTTTGATTCAAGAGTAAGTTTGTCGCTCTTTACACTTAGAATCAACGTCACCCAAGCAGTAAGACTAGGAATGCATCTCCACAAAGCGCTCTAGTTATTTGACCACTACAGCTTTGACAAAGCAGTTTTTTATAAGCATAATAATGGGTTCTCCTCTGAAGGAATTCATCAGGGCACCAGCTATCGGCACTGGCAAAGCAATAGAAATTGAGAAATTTTCCTTGCCATTAAAACCTATGCCTGTATAAAGCTCATAGTATAGTTTCCTTTTGTAAACAACGGTTTGGTAGGGTGCGGACATAAATGACTTCTTACTCAATGCATTTGTCTTAACTAATTGTGGTTTCATCCTCATGACAAACCAACTGAATTTGACTTTTCCAGCAGTCAAACACCGCTTATTTGCCAGCGGAGTAAGTTCTAGAGAGCGTACTAAAGCTTTGGTTTTAGCACTCTGCTTGAGCATCATTCCTGCATTGGGTATTGGAGCAACAGGCTACCACTTTGCAAACCGAGCTGCCACCAAACCAATTGCCCAAGTTGAGTCAGGGGAAACAAAGGTTTCACCAATTCTTCAAAAAAACCTACTGCTTGAATTAGCGCTCTTTAGTGGAGTTGCAGGGGTATTAGCAAATGCGATCGCATTACTCGTTTATCGCCATCGCCTCAGTTCCGTAAAGCCTTGCTCTGAGAAAACGCTATTATTTGGTGATATTGCCTCCCAAAATCAACCGATCAATCTTCACTCTCTCTATCAACGAACCGTTGAGGGAGCAAGAAAAATCCTCAATACTGATCGGGTAATTATCTATACCTTTGACGAGAACTGGAATGGAACTATTACCGCTGAATCCGTTGCACCGGGATTAATTCAGTCGATTGGGAATGAAATTGTAGACACCTGCATGAAAGACAGCAAAGGTGGACTCTACAAAAATGGTCGCATCTGTGTCATTAACGACATCTACGAAGCCGACTTGTCAGCGTGCCACATTAAATTGTTGGAACACTATCAAATCAAAGCCAACATGGTGGTACCAATTCTCCAAGATGACCAACTTCTTGGCTTAATCATTGCTCATCAGTGTGACAAAGCACGGATTTGGCAGCAAGACGATATTGATTTCTTCGTGCAGTTAGCCTCACTTATTTCACTGCGATTGAGTCGCATGAACTTTCTGGAACAGAAAGCTGAAGCCAAACAGGTTAGTTTATTTTCTAACGTTGCTTTGCGTATTCGTGAATCTCTCAATTCAGAGGAAATTTTCATCACAGCCGCTACAGAAATTCGACAAACCCTTAATGTAGATCGAGTCCTTGTCTGTCGCCTTAACCCAAGCCTCAACGAAGGAGAAGTCGTCGCAGAGTCAGTTGTTTCTGGTTGGTCGTCAACATTTGGATTGCAACTGGCTAATCTTGGTATAGCAGAGCGTGATCTGGAGTTGTTGAAGAATGGTTTGAACCATCCCATCAGTAACGTCATTGAAGAATCGACTCACAACAACACTGACAAAATTCTTGCAGCACAATACCAAGTTAAGTCAAGTTTAATTGCCCCAATTCGGACAAACAAACAGCTCCAGGGTTTAATCATTGCTCATCAGTGTTCTACAACACGCACCTGGGAACAGCCGACAATTGACTTATTTGAGGAGTTAGCCACCCAAGTTAGCTTGGCGCTGGAACAAGCAACCCTTTTAAAAAGTGTGGCAACTGAAGCGAAGCGAACACAACTCTTGGCAGACTTTACCTCCCATATTCGTCAGTCGTTCAACTCACAAGACATTTTCAGCACTTCAGTCAAGTCGATTCAACAAACCCTAAATGTTGATCGTGTACTAATTTATCGCTTCAATCCTGAGGGTAGGGATGGAACAATCACATCTCAAGCCGTTTCCTCCGATTGGACACCGACTCCAGAACACAATCTCAATCAATTGTTTCAGGAAGAAAATTTCCAAGGCTATCGCATGGGTAGCCTCTGGATTGCCCATGATGTTTATCAAGCCGACCTCACCGCTACTCACCTCAGGCTCTTGGAAAACCTGCAAATTAAAGCCAGTATGGTTGCGCCGATTCTCTCCGGTGATGAGTTAGTTGGTTTATTGTGTGTTCATCAGTGTTCGGAGCGTCGGGATTGGCAGCAACCAGAATTTTATTTACTTAAACAGTTAGCGGCTCAAATTGGCTATGCTCTTGACCAAGCCAAGCTCATTGAGCAAGTTAATCTTGTTTCTGAGCAGCAAAATCAGCAAAGCGAGGAACTGCGACGTCAACTGCTTATCTTGATTCAAGAGGTTGAAGGAGCCGCTAAAGGTGATTTAACCGTTCGCGCTGAAGTGACAGATGGTGAGTTGGGTACCGTTGCTGACTTTTTTAATGCAATTATTGAAAGCTTGCAAGGGATTGTGACACAGGTCAAACAAGCAACAACTCAGGTTAACGCTTCTCTTGGAGACAATGAAGAGGCAATCCGACAACTGGCAGATGTTGCCTTCCAACAGGCTCAAGAGACAACGCGAACCTTGGATTCAGTGAAGCAAATGACTCGTTCGATTCAAGAAGTGGCAGATAGCGCTTGCCAAGCGGCGGCTGTGGCGCGTACAGCCTCGACAACAGCCGAAACAGGTGGAGAAGCAATGGATCGCACAGTGCAAAAGATTTTGAACTTGCAGGAAACAGTCGCCCAAACGGCTAATAAAGTGAAGCGTTTGGGTGAATCAACTCAAGAAATTTCTAAGGTGGTTTCTTTAATCAACCAAATTGCTTTGCAGACAAACTTGTTAGCCCTCAATGCCGGGATTGAAGCGGCACGAGCGGGTGAAGAGGGTCAGAGCTTTGCTGTAGTGGCTAAAGAAGTGGGTGAACTGGCAGCCCGTTCTGCGGCAGCGACTAAAGAAATTGAACAAATCGTGGAAAAGATTCAACTAGAGACGAGTCAAGCCGTTGAGGCGATGGAACTGGGTACATCTCAGGTTGTTGAAGGTACTCATCTGGTTAATGAGACAAAACAAAGTCTTGCTCAGATTGTGGAGGTGTCTCGCCAGATTGACCAGTTGATTACCTCGATTTCTGTTGCTACAGTGTCTCAAGTAGAAACATCGTCTGTTGTGACGGATTTGATGAATGAGATCGCCAAGGTTTCGGAACGGGCTGCCGAGTCTTCGCATCAAATTTCTGACTCGTTGCAGCAAACTGTGGAGGTGGCACAGCAACTACAAGCGTCTGTGGAGGTGTTTAAGGTGGATACCGAGAAGTCTCAAAAGCGATCGCTATGGGAAGGCGATCGCAATTTGCCTCTTTGATACAGCAAAGGACTCTTCGTTCAATACGATCGCCTTCATTCTCAAGCAGTACTTTGTTACTTGAATGATTGGTATTCAGAAATAGATTTGACCAAAACCTTGCTTTTCACACCGCTACTAATGATTCATCTTCTTGCCAAGAAAGCAAGGTATCAAGTTTGCCTGATTCTGTAAATGTTCTAGCAGCCAGTAAGCAAGGAAGCAAATCAACACATATCTTGGCTGGATAAATTCCTTCTTGTCCACCAATAACTAGCTTTTCTGTAGCATTAGGTTTTGATAAATCAACCAAGTTATGGAAACTCATATTATCGAAAGTTACTGAGACAACATAATTTCCCGATTCACCCCCGCCAATAGTCATGTATGCCTCGTCATCTACTCCCAATGTCACTAAAGTTTTGCTCTTGCCGTCTAATTCACGGATGGCTGCTTCTATTTGATTCCAGTCTGGGTTTTCAATGAAGTCACTTTCATTTCGGTTCCCAACCCATTTTTCAACTGATAAGTCTAATACAAACATTATTGGCTCCTTCTGTTTGGCGGTTTTACAGTTATTGTCTTACTTTCGCTTGGAGTAATAGTTTCTAATTCTTCTATACCTAACTGCCAAGCCATAGAATTGACACCCCCTCTTATACCGCAAGCAGCGCAAAGATCGCGATCCACAATCAAACGAGCTTTACCACCTTTAATGCCTGCATCCGCTGCTTGTTGAAAAGCATCAGCCTCAGCGTGGGTTTTAGTAATGGGATTGACTTTGAAAGTTATCTGTCGAGGATGGGGATTACTAGCAGAATTGATACCGAAGAAAGTTTGACCGCCTATTTCTAGTTTGGCGATGGTTGATTTATCTATTTCACTTCCAGCAGGGGGTAAATCGAGGCGTTGTCTATATTCAGCTAGTTCTTCAAAAATACTAATAGTTTTTTCCTTCGATATCGAAAATGTTTGCTTCGACTGCTTCACAGTGAATTCGTCTAGCTGCCCCTTAAGCCGCTTATAGCATTCAGATGGTATATTTCTATCATCAGTTTTTAAAGGTAAAAAAATCAATCCTTTACTACAAGTCCATCCCACTACAAGAACGAATTCTTGGCTAGGATCATACTTAGAAATTAATTCTTGGCAGTTTTTCCGATCCTCAGTTTGCTTCAAATATTTGGACAAGCCGTACTGATACTCACCTAAGTATTTAAAAGGAAATTCCCCAGAATTCCAGCTTGGTATGCCTAACGCCTCCCACCCTCCTTTACCCAAGAGGACATGAACGGCACCACGTCCTTGTTCTAAATAACCCTTCCAGGCAAAAGCTGCAAAAAGCTCGAAATCTTCTGCTATGAGTCTACAAATAGGGTGAGGTGGGTTTAATGGGTCAGCCCATTCAACACTAGCCCTTAAATCTAGTAATTTATTCAGTGGTGACGCTGGTTCCTCTGCCTGAAGCCCAAGTTTTTGGTAATTCTCTGGTGGGGTACTGGAAGTCGAATTGTAGCGTAGGCTAATATGCCCATCCCTGCCTCGCCATTCAAGGATAATCGCTACCTGTCGTTCTGGATCATATTCATTCACTATCTTTTGAACTTTATCGGCTTGCATCGCAGCCCAAAGTCCACGCATCATCTCCTGACGAAATATCTCTCGCTCGTCTATGTACTGAACAGAAAAATTACCTCCAAGCAGAACTATCTTATTCAACTTAATGATAAGTGCCCCACGTCCTTTCTCTAAATAACCTTTCCAAGCTTCCCCTGAAAGACGTTCCCAATTTTCCTCAATGAAGCGTATTAAGGATTTCCTGTCAGCTCCTTCTCTAGCAAATTTTTTTAAAGGATGAGATTTTGTTGAGAAGTTACTCTTTATTAAAATTTTATTTTCGCCAAAACCTTTGCCACGACTCATCTCTTTCATCCTGATGTTTTGGAGAATACTAAATCTTATCCCTCACCCAAGCTCGAAATGATTTCAGCAAGGCAATTTCTCCAGAAATTTTACTCTGCTCAATAAACCGACTCATCTCAGCCACCGATACTAGGGAAAAGGCAAGGCTAAACTCACACTCAACATACTGCTCCTCAGCTAGCTGATAGAATTTCAAAACTCGTCCATCATATCTCCAAAGCTCTGGTATACCTAGTGCTGAGTAAATTCCGAACTTGTTAACAGAACTACTAGTAATGTCGATTTCAATGGCTAAGTCAGGTGGCGGATCGGTTTCTAAATCTAGTTCTTGCCTACCTCTGACCACTGGTTCATTCTGGATGTAGTAACAGTTATCTGGTTCTATCCCTCGATTGGTTAATTTCCGCTTTAGCGTTGTAGAACCAGCACTTTTTATTTCAATATCAAGTTCTTCAACTAAGGCAAAGATTAAGCGATCAAACTGAACTTTTGGATTTTCGTGTTCGTAAAGAGGAGTCATGATTTCCAAGGTGCCGCAGTCATAAGCAAACCGTGAACCTCTATCTTCACCTGTCTCTTTCAGCAAGGCTTCAAAGGTTTGCCAACTAATGTTTTGTAGTACAGTTCTTTGCTCAGCTTGAGTTAAGGTAGTAACCATCTCAATCTTGGATAAGTTTTAGAACATGAAAGGGTGAGCAATGCCCACCCTTTAAACATAACTGAAGATACTTTATAGTTTCCTTTCAGTCCATAATGTTGCCGAAAAAGTCGATCGTGTCCTTGAGTGCAGTAATGAAGGCATCAATATCTTCACGGCTGTTGTAGAAGTACAAACTCGCCCGTGCTGTACCCGATACGCCTAAAATTCGGTGTAGGGGTTGAGTGCAGTGATGTCCTGAACGAATCGCAACACCTTCTTGATCGAGAAGTGCAGAAATATCGCTAGAGTCGAGTCCTGGAAGTGTAAAAGATGCGAGTGCTGCTCTACCTTTACCGTCTTCTGTCGGTTGTGGACCATAGACTTTTAGTTCAGGAATGCCGTGCAGTTGCTTGAAGAGATAGGCGGTTAGTTCTTCTTCATAGGCGTGGATTTTGTCCATGCCTAAGTTTGATAGATAGTCTACTGCTGCACCTAGCGAGATCGCTTCTCCAATTGCCGGAGTTCCGGCTTCAAATTTGTGGGGTAACTCCGCATAAGTCGAATGATCAAGGAAGACTTCGGCAATCATCTCGCCACCACCCATGAAGGGAGGCATTGCCATAAGTAGGTCGAGTTTCCCATACAGGAAGCCTATACCTGTTGGAGCGCACATTTTGTGACCGGAGGCAACCAACCAATCACAGTCCATTGCCTGGACATCAATCGGCATATGAGGGACACTCTGGCAAGCATCGATTAATACCTTAGCGCCGTGACGGTGTGCGATCGCAATAATCTCTTCAACTGGATTAATACAACCCAAGGTATTAGAGACATGAACCACACTTACCAGCTTGGTTTTATCTGAAATTAGCTGCTGAAAATGCTCTAAGTCAAGCTCACCTGTCTCAGTGAGGTTTACGTGCTTGAGTACTGCACCTGTTTTCTGAGCAATGAGTTGCCAAGGAACAATGTTGCTGTGGTGTTCCATCACAGAGAGAATAATCTCATCTCCCGGCTGCAACGTGTTCAATCCCCACGTATAGGCAACTAAGTTAATCGCTTCACTGGCATTACGGGTGAAAACAATTTCTTGCCGCGAGGCAGCATTTACGAAGCTAGCGACTTTATCCCGTGCGCCTTCATACGCTTCTGTCGCTCTCACACTGAGGGTATGAGCGCCTCGGTGAACGTTGGCATTATCCCGTTCGTAGTAGTGGCGTAGGGCATTCAGTACTGCCAGAGGCTTTTGGGAAGTGGCAGCGTTGTCGAGATATACCAAAGGTTTGCCGTTGACTTCCTGATGCAAAATAGGGAAGTCTTGGCGCACTTTGGCAGCGAGTGTTCTTTCCTGAGCAATCGTCATGGGTTATCAGTTAATGGTTGTTGGTTATTGGTTAATGGTTGTTGGTTATTGGTTATTGACAAACAACAAACAACCAACAACAAGCAACTATGACATCCTGCATGAAACACACTGAGCCAGTCTATGCTGTAGCGAAGCTACAGGAATGCGATTAAGAATCTCAGCCGCAAAGGCATCAAGCAACAACTCGCGGGCGTTGGCTTCATTCAGTCCACGGCTTTGCAGGTAGAAAACTTCATCGGCATCCAGTTGGCTTACCGTCGCCCCGTGAGAACATTTCACTTGGTCAGCAGTGATTTCTAGTTGGGGTTTGGTATCAACACGGGCTTTTGGTGATAGCAGTAAGTTGCGGTTTAGCTGACCCGCGTTCGTAAATTGTGCCGCTTTCGGGACAAACACCTTACCATTGAAGACCGCGTGACCCCGGTCGTCCACGATACATTTATGCAACTGATTGCTGATGCCGTGGGGATGATTGAGAGCGATCGCACTATGGGTGTCAGCCACTTGTTCACCGCCAATCATCGTCAACCCGTTTAAAGTCGTTTCCGTGCCTTCACCTGTCTGAAAGACTTCTAAATGATGGCGAGACAGTTTTGCCCCTAGCGTGATGGCATTGCAGGTGTAGCGGCTATTTCGAGCTTGTGCGATCGCACTTTTGCCAATATGAATTGCATCAGCCGCGTCTCTCTGACTCCGGGTATGAGTCACTTGAGCATTTTCCTCTACCCAAATCTCTGTCACCGGATTTGTGAAATAGGGACGATTCACAGGAATATCTGGACACCCTTCTACACTAGTGACATACGACTCAATTACATTCAATTGAGAGCCTGTTTCAGCTACCACCAAACAACGAGGCTGGAAAATAATCGGCACCTCATCGGTAGTCGAGATAAACAACACATGAATCGGTGTTTCTACTACCGTATTCTTCGATACCCAAACCACAGCGGCATCTGTTAAACCCGCAGTATTCAGCGCCGTGAATAGTTCTGTTGCGCCTTGTTGCTGGGCGAGATATTCACCAACTCTTGAGCGATGAGTTACAGGTAATTGAGCCAAATTACTGACAACTAACCCCTCTGGCAAATCAGCCAAAGATGATAGTTGGGGCGCATAAACCCCGTTAACAAAGGCTAAGCGAATTGGTGCTTCGGGTAATGCGAACTCATCTAGTAATGATTCCGGTAAAGCAGAAGTCGTAGAGGTTTGGAAATTAACCTGTACTAGTGGTGATAAATCAGTAAAGCGCCATTCTTCATCCCGTCTAGTGGGAAGTGTAAGCTTCTTCACCCATTGCGAAGCGCGATCGCGTAACTCATTGAGCAACGCTACCATTTCCGGGTCAATTACTTGTAAACCCAGTGCTTGAGACTGATTTAATAACTCAATAAGATAAGCATCTTGAGAGTCAGAGGCAGTGATTAATAACTCTTCGGGGTTAGGAATTGTGTTGGCAGAAACTTGCATCGTTATCGTCCTCCAACCTCAACAGCTTCTTCTTCCAGCACCCAATCATAGCCACGAGATTCTAATTCCACGGCAAGTTCCTTTCCACCCGTTCTGAGGATACGACCACTTGCCATTACATGAACAAAATCTGGCTCAATGTAATTAAGTAGCCGTTGATAGTGGGTAATCAAAATCGTCCCATTCTCTGGATTTGTTAACTGATTAACGCCATCAGCAACAATCTTGAGAGCGTCAATATCTAAACCCGAATCTGTTTCATCTAAAATTGCCAGCTTCGGCTCTAGTAGTGCCATCTGGAGAATTTCATTCCGCTTTTTCTCGCCTCCAGAGAAGCCTTCATTAAGACTACGTTCTAGAAAGCTAGGGTTCATCTTGACAACTTCTAGCTTTTCTTGTACTAAATCTTCAAAATCAAACGTGTCAATTTCTTCTAATCCCTGGTTCTTACGGCGGGAGTTGTACGCTACGCGCAAGAAGTCTAAATTACTAACACCGGGAATTTCTATAGGATACTGGAAGGCGAGAAAAATACCTGCGATCGCACGTTCTTCCGGTTCCATTTCCAGCAAATTTTGCCCCTGGAAAACTATCTCACCTCCAGTAACGTCATAGGCAGGATGACCCGCTAAAACTTTAGAAAACGTACTCTTTCCAGAACCATTCGGTCCCATAATGGCGTGAATTTCTCCCGCCTTAACGTCTAGATTTAATCCCTTAAGAATCTGATTCCCATCGACATCTGCCGTCAAGTCGCGAACCGACAGAATCACTTCACTATTTTCTTTAATCATTTCGACTAACAATAATTCTCTGCAAATTGTGGAAATTGGTGATTGGGGATTGAGAAAAAAGTTCATCGTTGAATTCACACGTCATACTTTCCCAGCCCCCAGTCCCTAGTCCCTATCCGACACTACCTTCTAGCTTGAGGCTCAACAGTTTGTCTGCTTCGGCGGCAAACTCCATTGGCAGTTCGTTGAAGACATCCTTACAGAATCCGCTAACCATCATGGAGATAGCATCTTCAGCGGAAATACCACGTTGCGCGAAGTAGAATAGTTGGTCTTCCCCAATCTTGGAGGTAGAGGCTTCGTGTTCTACCTTGGCAGTATTGTTCTGCACTTGGATATAAGGGAATGTGTTCGCCTGCGCGGTGTCACCAATCAACATTGAATCACACTGAGAGTAGTTCCGTGCGCCTTCAGCTTTGGGGCCAATCTTGACCAACCCGCGATAGCTATTTTTGGAACGGCTGGCGGAAATTCCCTTAGAAATAATCGTGCTGCGGGTGTTTTTGCCAATATGCACCATCTTGCTGCCAGTATCAGCTTGCTGCATATTATTGGTTAGCGCTACAGAGTAGAACTCACCGATAGAGTTATCGCCTACGAGTACACAACTGGGATACTTCCAGGTAATCGCAGAACCTGTTTCTACCTGTGTCCAGGAAATCTTCGAGTTAACTCCCTGGCACAACCCTCGCTTGGTAACAAAGTTGTAAATACCACCTTTGCCGTTTTCATCTCCGGCGTACCAATTCTGTACGGTAGAATATTTGATTTCAGCGTTGTCCATGGCAACGAGTTCCACCACAGCCGCGTGTAACTGGTTCGTATCGTACATCGGTGCTGTGCAGCCTTCTAGGTAGCTGACGGAACTGCCTTCTTCCGCGACAATCAAGGTACGCTCAAATTGTCCGGTGTCACCTGTGTTAATCCGGAAGTAAGTGGAGAGTTCCATCGGGCATTTGACACCCTTGGGAATGAAGACAAAGGAACCATCACTAAAGACGGCAGCGTTGAGGGCAGCGAAGTAGTTATCTGCGACAGGAACAACGCTACCAAGGTACTTCTTAATCAGTTCTGGGTGTTCTTGCAGGGCTTCTGAGATTGAGCAGAAAATTACGCCATCTTTAGCAAGCTTTTCTTTGAAGGTGGTTGCCACGGAAACACTATCAAAAATTGCATCCACAGCAACGTTAGACAACCGCTTTTGCTCAGAAAGGGGAATGCCTAACTTCTCGAAGGTTTCCAGCAGTGCGGGGTCAACTTCATCGAGGCTATCTAGCTTCTGTTTCTTTTGCTTAGGTGCCGAGTAATAACTAATATCCTGATAATTAATAGCAGGATAGGTAACGTGAGGCCAGCTAGGCTCCGTCATCTTCTGCCATTGCCGATAAGCTTTGAGGCGAAACTCCAGCATGAACTCTGGTTCGTTCTTCTTGGAGGAGATTAAGCGGACGACATCCTCACTCAACCCGCGAGGAATGATGTCGGACTCAATGTCGGTGACAAAGCCGTACTTGTAAGGCTGGTTGACTAGTGTCTTGACGGTGGCAGTCATTGATTCAGTGTTCTAGGAGTGTTCTTGTGCGAATCATTAAGATGGCAGGTGGGTGACGGCGAGCGTCAAGCTGCGGCAACCACTGACAGATGCGTCTGATGACTAAAACAACAAACTAGTTGTTTAACTCTATTGTAAAATACATTAACAACAACGATATTGTCAAAGTCAAATCAAATTGCTTCCTCTCGCCTTTCAGTCCCAAGTTTCCCGAAAGCCGATGACGACTACTCAGCATCCTTCCACTAAGCAAGACATCTTGCAACGTTTACTGAAACAAGATCAAGCGACGGCGCAGGAGTTAGCCGAAGCCTTTGAGATTAGCCCGCAGGCAATTCGGCGGCATTTGAAGGATTTGGAGACAGAAGGTTTGCTTGAGCATCAACAGGTACAAGTGGGGATGGGGCGTCCCCAATACGTTTATCGCCTTAGTCGCAAAGGACGCGATCGCTTTCCTCATCGCTATGAAGATTTTGCTGTTTCCCTACTGGATACTCTCATAGAAACTGTAGGGCATGAACAAGCAAGTTCAATTTTGCGTAAACAGTGGCAACGTAAAGCACTAGAATATCGCGATAAGGTTGGCACGGGTTCGGTACAAGAGCGTGTAGCTAAGCTAGTAGAACTCCGCAAAGGCGAAGGGTACATGGCAGAGTGGTATGCTCTAGAACCAAGTAATGTAGAAAACGGCATTGGTCATCAGTTTATTTTGGCAGAACACAACTGTGCTATTTCCAATGTTGCTGAATCTTATCCCAGCGTGTGTGGGCATGAGTTGGAGATGTTTGCAGCAGTGCTACCGGATTGTTCGGTTGAGCGCACTCACTGGATTAACAATGGCGAACATCAGTGTGGTTATTTGATTAAAGCAGGAAGCTCATGTAAAGAGGTTGTGTGAGCTATTTCTCCAGTAAGCGATCGCTTGCTATGGTAGGAACGAACTACTGAAATATCTATCTTATGGCTGAACCTCAGCAACCGACTACACAATTTCTAACTCCAGAAGAGTCGGCAGATGTAGACAAAGCGCTACTATCCTCCTCAGAAAAATTTTTGACTCGATTAACAATTTCATCTCTACGGCTGTTAAAGCAAATTTCCAAAGATACTAACGTTGCAATTGAGGACTTAACCCATCAGCAAGTCATAGACTGGTTTGAACAAGATGGAAAAATCCGGCGAGAACAAGGAATCGATGCGGCGTTCCTCAAGTGGTAAAGCTTAACGACTACATTATGTGACAGGTATCTGAAAAAGTAGAGAGTCCCCTTGGCAATTGTTATTTCCTTTATAAACCTCAAAGGAGGTGTGGGAAAGACGACAACAACTGTCGCTGTAGCATAAATGCTAGCTGGAGTATTCCTGAAAAGGGTTTTGGCCATCGACCTTGACCCTCAAACCAACGCCACATTAATGCTAATTGGCGAAGAAAAATGGGAGGAAATCAACAGTACTAACCACACTTTAGTTCAATTATTTACAGATGCTATTGAGCCAGAACAACAGAAATTTAATCTTCAACAAACTTTGCAAAGGCAAGTATCTAATGTTAAAGATGTCGATAACCTAGATTTGCTTCCTTCCAGTTTAGATTTAATTAACGTCCAAGACCGACTAGCAACAATCCCCAGTGGGCAATTTTATGCCACTAGCCCAATTGAAATTCTTCGCCGAGGGATTCGCTCTGTTATTAATAAGTACGATTATATTCTCATTGATTGCCCGCCGAATTTAGGGATTATGACACTCAATGGTTTGCGAATTTCGCAAAATTACATTATTCCAACAATCCCTGATATGTTGTCAACCTACGGCATTCCACAAATTACTAAACGGGTTAGAGAATTTTCAGAAGCAATTGCAGAATCAATTGAACCGCTAGGGATAGTTATCTCAAAGTATCAGATAGGAATGTCTCTACATGACCGAGTTATCAATGATTTACGCCGCTATAGCCGGGATGCTCCAGTCTTTGAGACAACAATACCTCAAATGCAACAGATTGCTGAAGCCGTTGAATTTATCCATTCTCAACAGTTCTCAACCCTGAAGCAAAAATGGGGCTATGCAGGTCAATTTTATACCTATCTGAGCTTAACTCAAGAAATAATGAAGAGAGTAGTTGGATGAGTCTTGAGAAACTCAAAGCTTTTTTGAGCTTGATGGAAACAATCAGTCCAGGCTCTAGCAATACAGTTGCAGTTATTGATAAATACAACCAATATAAAGCGTTTTCTCAAGAAATTGACGTTTTATTTCAAACTTTGCTTTCAAGTGATTCTGGAACACTACCTCAATCGAACAAGCGCCGCTCTTTTAGAAGCCCAGCAATTCTCGATTCCTAGAAAATTCCGCAATAAGTCGGCGTGCGAAAAAGCCTCCTTCCTTCAGTGAGGAAAGAGGCTTTTGTCTTTTGTGTCGAGTATGGACCTGGCACCGAGCTATTTTCCCGTGGGGCAACCCCCAAAGTATCTTCGCCGCAGCAACGTTT
>JAESFV010000228.1_pt1 | contig 58850 bp, 53 predicted proteins | sample 9269471 | NCBI WGS metagenome assembly JAESFV01 (sample SAMN14502647, study PRJNA617108) | algae metagenome | isolation source: Symplocastrum torsivum CPER-KK1 and co-occurring heterotrophs from... | place: USA: Central Plains Experimental Range, Colorado | collected 2001-01-01
TTAATGTCAAGGAGGGAGCTACCTCCTGCCTCAACACCTACCCCAATTGCACCACCTGTGATGGTATTCTCCACAACCTCTACAATTCCTTGGGCTGTATCAACTAAGCCAACAGTGATGTTCTCCAGATTATCGGTGAGGGTGTTGTCGTTAATCGTGGCATCAACTTGAGCTTGCTCAAGAACCTCAACAGCAATACCTGTCCCTGTCGTGTCTTCAACAGTGTTGCTGCCGACGTTAATGTCAAGGAGGGAGCTACCTCCTGCCTCAACACCTACCCCAATTGCACCACCTGTGATGGTATTCTCCACAACCTCTACAATTCCTTGGGCTGTATCAACTAAGCCAACAGTGATGTTCTCCACATTATTCGTGAGGGTGTTTTCGCTAATCGTGGCATCAACTTGAGCTTGCCCAAGAACATCAACAGCAATACCTGTCCCTGTAGTGTTGTTGACAGTGTTGTTGCCGATGTTAACGTCGATGAGAGAGCTACCTCCTGCCTCAACACCTACCCCGATTCCCCCGCCTGTGACGGTATTCTCTACAACCCCTACAGTTCCCACGGCTGTATCAACTAAGCCGACAGTGATGTTTTCCAGGTTGTTAGTTAGCGAGTTTCCGTCAATGTTCAGGTCAACAGTACCAATATTGTTGTTCAGTGAAATGCCCGCGTTACTATTAGTAATGGTGTTATTAGCAACGGTAGTTGTTCCAGTTACATTACTAAGAGAAATACCGCTTTGAGCAGCACCAGTAATCACGTTGTCACGGATAGTTGCGTCACTGACATTGGTTCCTTCAATAGCATTGCCTGTCGAATTGAGAAATCTGAATCCAGATAAAACCGTGTTGTTTCCCAGTGCAACGGTACCTGTGATGGTTGGTAGCAGACCAGTTCCAGAGAAGGGTAACTGTACATTGCCAGCTTCTACGGTGTCAATGATCTGTGCGGGTCCAGTCGAAAGTATCGATACATTATCTGGAATCCTAAAGGCGGCAATTCCTGGATCTATAGTGGCTCGTACATAAACAATGTCATTGGGTTGAGCTATTGCCAAAGCTTCTTGGACGGTTGCAAAGGGACTCTCAAAGGTACCATCACTGTTCCCAATACCCAGGTTTACGTGTTGGAATCGGTAGGCTTCATTGGTTGTTGGGTTGGTTGCTGTAATGGTTTCAAATTCCTCCTGCTCATCAACTGTAATTGTTGAAGTACGCCCAACTGACTCTCCAATCCGAGCCAAAGTGCTATTTCTTTCGGCACCACGGGGTCGAGTTCCTGGAAAGCTAGCCCCCAAGCTCAAAACTACCCTTGTATCGAATAGTGGGTCATTCTGCACCAGTAAACCGACTCGAAGGTTATCGGATGGACGGGCTTCCAGTCGTCCTCGAATCCCAAAGCCATCATCACCACCTGGGGCATTGTAGTAATACACACCCCCATAGCCTCGTAAGTCTCCCTCTCCAAGTCGCGCTAGTTGGGTACCGACTTCAAGATCTAAGCCTCCCACGGCTGCCTCAAACCGTCTATCTCGATCTAAAAGTAAGAAGTTTCCCTCAAAGTTAGGATTGGAGAAGGATTCGGCGACCTGTTGGCGTCGATCGCCAATAGGAAGGTAGCCATTAACTCGGAAATCTAATTTATTTGTCAGTAGCTCAAAACCAGCACCAATCTGATTAAAGAAGCTATTACCAGTGTCACGGAAGTCATAAGCAATGTAGCCTCCTAGAATTTGATCTTGAGATGAACTGTAGAACCGCTGTCCTAGCACTAGATTTCCGCCCATAGTAGAGTCAGTCAAGTACAACAATTTTCCTTCTAGGAAGGTAAGGTTGTTTCCTGGACTCTGTTGTAGAGGAATAAAGCCTTCAAGGCTAAAAAATGGCTCTTCATAACCCGGACCTGTGGTGGTAAAGCCTACTCCACCTCTGGGAGAAACTCTAAGATCGTCGGCTGAACCAGTTTCTGAAGGTAATTCGGGTTCTGAGTCCGGTGTCTGAGCTACTACTGGCGTTATGAGTGTGGTAGCCGAGATTAAGCTTACGCCTAGTGATAGCAGTGACAGCTTTAACGTCTTCATGTGCATCCTTATAAATTTTGTGGCTTCTTGAGAGGCGAAATTCTGTCTCTAGAGCAAAATGCTTTTCTGTAGATTAGTGGCTGTTGTGAGTTACTAGGATCAGTAAGATCCAGGAAATAAATAAAGAGATTTAAAGTGTTTCTCTAGTGAAATCACGGAGGATTTTTGAGAAATATTTGATATGTTGGTGTTTTCTTGGCGGCTTGGAAGTTGATATTAACCGAGCGCTCAAAACAGAAGCCTAGACTAGGGTTTCAAAAAGCGTCCATCACTGTCCAGTTGGATTCTTTGCCGATCATGTGCGTCGAAAATCGCCCTCGACTGTCAGTTGAGGCGATTATCTTTAGCAGGTGGCTATACCTAGTCGTCGGGTGATCTTCACCCAAAACTCTGTGGAATTACGGATTAGAAAAATCAAGAAATTTTGTAGATTTAAGGTGTCATCTCTCTTGTGGGGTCGAAGAAATTGAGCAATAACGCCTTACTGAGGGCAACTCTTGCCCCAATGGTAATTACAGTGTCGCTGCGGCAGCCGCACCAATCCACTCCACTACAAAAATGGACATTTGAGAACGAACCGATTATCAGAATCGGTCGTGCGGTTGATAACCATGTCGTTCTCCACAGTTCTGTTGTCTCACGTCATCATGTTGAAATCCGGCACATAGCCAGCTACTGGCAAGTGATTAACGTTGGAAATAATGGCACGTATCTCAATGGGGAACTGATCACAACTATTCCTGTAGTTGACGGCATGATCGTTGCTCTCGCTACCTCTGGCCCTCAACTTCAGATTAACTTAGGCGATACCGCTCAAAAGCCTAGGCAAAAAACGCTGCTAAGCCAGCATCCTGCGTCTCAAGAGAATCAAGCAAAGGAAAGAGACACCTATCTCCAAAAGCCAAAGTTCTCAAGTGAGAGCTTTCTTTAAACAAGAGCGATAACTACCAAAAAAAGTAGGCTCCATTACTAAAGATGTTCTTGTTTCGTCAGAGTTTTAAACATTTTCACTGGCCGATCGCATTTATCCTGCTGGTACTCGTCGCGGGCTGTTCCTTCACGCCATCCCCAACATTGCATCCAACTCCACCTACTCCAAGTGCGATCGCATCTAGCCCCACGACTTCAGCGAAACAAGAAGATATTTGGTCTTTGCTTCAGCAAGGGGAACCCGGTTATGTAGTGATGATGCGCCATGGGATCGCACCTGGAACGGGCGATCCGCCTAACTTCCGCGTTGAGGATTGCACGACACAACGAAATCTATCAGCAGAAGGTAGGGCGCAGGCTGTGCGAATGGGTGAGGCATTCCGCCGCCGTAACATTCGGGTTGCGAGAATTTTATCCAGTCAATGGTGCCGCTGTTTGGAGACGGCGAGGCTGATGAATTTAGGCACAGTGGAAGCGTTTCCAGCGATTAACTCATTTTTTAGCGATCGCCTTACTGAACCCATGCAAACGGCACAAGTGCGCCAGTTTATTGCTGATAACCGTTCCACTCCCGGCGTGATTATTCTGGTTACCCATCAAGTCAACATTACTGCGATCGCTGAGATTGCACCCCAATCTGGTGAATCCGTTGTGCTGCGGGCTAATCAGCAAGATCAGGTAGAGTTAGTCGGACGAATTAACGCCTTGTAAACCACACAATCAAGGCATAAAAAGAGTTTCAGAGATTGAAGCCGACTTGCTTTAAAAAACTTGATAAGTCGGGCAAGAAACTCTTTGAGCCTCTAAAATAGTATTTATGTACTACTTGCTGGGATATTTGGGTTCAGTGTTAATTGAGCCTGGTTCCGGCAAGCTTACCTATGACTATACGACTTCGATGAAGTAGTTTTCTCTCATGCCAAGAGCGACCTTACCCAGAACAACTGCACCCTTAAGTAGCGAGGACAAGGGCACAATTGCTGCTGTGTTGACGTGGGACTTGTGCAAGCCAGTCACTCCTGAAGAAATCGAAGCCATCCAGGTAAATGGGGAGTGGGTAGCTGTGCGCCTAAGCTGCCAGCGGGCTGTACCTATCCATCGCGACGTCTTCCGCTCAATCCGGCAACAGCAATATTTAGGCTAGACAATTCTTTGATTGGCACTAGAGTAAGCTTCTCACCCATTATGAAGACTCCTAGGGACGCAAAGTTAACTCTTTTGAAAGAGCAGGAGTTACTCTCCTGATAGAGTGTTTAGCTCCCTTACCTTAGCTACTTTGAAAGCAGAGTTGCTAAACAGTTCTAAAAAAATGCGGGAAGATCAATCATTCTCTAATGTACTTGTGGTGATGCTTGTGGGAGCCGCATTTGCTGCTGGAGCGATCGGCTTTCAACCTTGGAGACATCAGGATTCTGCCTCAGTGGAAGTAGAGCGCACTGCCCAACAGAATAGGTATGATGCAGCTCCTGTGTCAGAGTAATTTCAGAGAAATACCCGCCTTGCCAGGAAGGCGGGTCTGAGTAATATCTTTGTTAAATGCTGCTCAAAGCTAACATCATCAAGCTTGGCTCTTCTCTTTCAGTAGGCTGAGAATTGTGTAAAGACAATTTGTATAAAAAAATACGGTATAAGGGTTTGATTAAGTCTGTGGTGGTCATTGCTATCTCTTGAGCAGATATCAGTACATACAGAGACAGCCAGTAGTTGTATGCCTAATAACACGTTGACTTAACGTAAACACTTTCATGAGGTACAGGTTGACTTAGACCATTGCCATTACTTTGGGAATTGTAAAAACACGAGTTGAATAAGCGATCGCCCAAACTCCAGTACGGGCGATCGCTTTTTTTGAAGAAACACAGATTCAAGATACATTCGTGGTAACAAAACGTTTGCTTCTTGCTGTTGTACTCTTAACACAGACACTGGGAGACAATTTACCTTTAATGTCGGCAGAACGCTCCCGTTATAATCAGCGTGGACATATCGAGCCAAAGCGTGAATACCACGCTTTGATTTAACGGCTTTCCGGAAAGCCGACCAACAACCAAGTGTATTTTAAGTGAGTTCAATGAACTGAGAATCACCTTTTGGTGAGAATCCCTCGCTATAATGCATAGCATTTAGCGACGGGAGTATGTCAATTTGAGTCTCAAGCTTTATTTCTTACGTCATGGGCAAACAGATAGTAGTCGGAATAATGCATTTTGCGGTTCAACTGACGCAGACTTAACGTCAGATGGGGTGGACATGGCGAAGGCTTTTGGGATCGCTTATCGTTCTACACCTTGGACGGCGATTTTTTGTAGTCCAATGGCACGAACCGTCGCAACGGCTAAGCCTCTATGTGAAGCCATTGATATGCAGCCAGAACTGCGGGATGGCTTAAAAGAAATCCACTACGGCAAGTGGGAAGGTCAATCAGTTGATATAGTAAGTCGTGATTACCACGATGACTACATCCGGTGGACGGCTGACCCCGCTTGGTATCCACCAACTGAAGGAGAACCCGCTGTTGCGATCGCGTCTCGTGCTTTGCTAGTTATAGAGGAAATCAAGCAACGGTTCTCTACGGGTAATGTTTTGATTGTCTCCCACAAGGCAACCATTCGCATTATTTTGTGTAGTCTTTTAGGAATTGATGTTGGACGCTTTCGCTTTCGTTTAGGATGTCCAGTTGGTTCAGTGAGCATTGTTGAATTTGGTTCTCATGGCCCATTACTTCATGCTTTGGCTGACCGTACTCATTTGGATGAACGTTTGCGTACTTTACCAGGAACTTAAGGTGAATGGTACTGGCTTAAGGAAGATGGGGAAGGTGGGGAAGAAATTATTCCCTCATTTCCCTTAACGAGAGTGACATTCAACTTAAGGTAAAAATCGTTGTTCACTTTAGGTAAGTTGCTTAACAGGTACCGGACTTAATTCCTCGGTAACAGTTGGCAAAGAAAGATGCTGACGCAGCACCTCTCGCGTCGCCGCTAAACTACACGCCAAAGTCACTCCCTCCTGTTCCAAGACACCCAACACCTGACTCGGATCGTCTCGTTTAACAACAGGTAACTGATGTAGACCTCTTGCCCCCATCCGATCTACAGCCTCTGCAATCGCTTCATCAGGGTAAGCGTACACCATATCTCGCGTACAGATGTCACCCAGCAGTAGCTTCGGCATCTGAGCGGTAGGAAAGTCCGTTTTGGCACGAATAAGCGATCGATTAATGTCCTGCAAGCTGACAAGACCAACTAGGTGTTCAGCATCATCGACGACCAAAGCACTACGAGATTGACTCGTTGTCAAAGCAAGAGCCGCTTCTAATACAGGCATTGAACTCAATAGCATCAAGGACGGCTGATGCATCGCTTCTGCCACAAGCATTTGCTGCATAATTTCCCGCTCTGGGTTTGGCTCAACACTAAGACCAAGAGTTGCCTGTAGCTGTGGTTCTTGGCTTGGTGCGGGTGTGAGCATTTCCATCAACCAAACAGATAGTCCCACTGCCGCCATCAGAGGTAGCACAATGCGGTAGTCCCGCGTTAGCTCAAACAACAACAGGATTGCTGTCAAGGGTGCCCTGGCGCTACCAGCCAGAACGGCTGCCATCCCAACCATCGCGTAAGCTGGGGGGGCAGCAATATTCACCATTCCTGCTGGAATGATTGCTGCTAGAACTGTTCCATAGGTAGCTCCCAAAGCAGCACCCAGGAACATTGCGGGCGCAAAAATGCCACCGACCAAGCCACTACCTAAACTAATCGCTGTTGCCACCAGCTTGATAACGAGCAGGGTAAGCAACAAGGGTAGAGTAAACTCAACACCCTGGAGCATGGCTTGAATCGTTTCATAGCCAACACCCAAAATTTGAGGTGCATACAAAGCTGCCAAACCAACGCAGAAACCACCAATTACTGGTTTTATCGGTGGCGGCAGTTGCCCCAGCCAGCGCAAACCGACAACTTCTCCCTTAAAGCAACGCCGTGCTAGTTGAATGGACTTGGTGTAAGCCAAAGAGACAAGACTTGCTAGCAAACCCAATCCTAAGTACAGGGGTAATTCTAAGGGGCTACGGACTTCATAAACGGGTAGTGTAAAAGCGGGTTGGGCACCTAGGACAATTTGGGCAATCAAAGCCGACACAACGGCGGCTAGTAGCACAACACTCACGGCAGAAGTCGCAAAGGTCGTACCCAAAACCACCTCTAAGGCAAAGAAAACACCAGCAATAGGAGCGTTAAAACCAGCCGCTAGTCCTGCTGCTGCACCTGCACCTAACAGTAAACGATGCCGCTCTTTCGAGACTTGTAGCACCTGACCTAGGAGCATCCCAATATTAGCCCCAATCTCTACACTCGGACCTTCTGGGCCTAAAGAAGCACCCGTGCCTAGAGAAACGGCGGCGGCTACCATTTTGGTGACAGGTCGCAAGGGTGAAATTTTCTGGATACCTTGAGCTGCCGCAATGAGAGCGGACATACTTGGCCCAAAGTCAGGTCGCGCAACGCGCATCAAACCAACAATTAATCCGCCAAGCGTCGGGACACAGGCTAAAGTCCAAGCTCCCCAAACGGAAATAAACCCCATCAAGTCTCTCAGCATCCAGGTGTGGATTTGCTCAATTAAGAAGTGAAAGGTCACGCTCCCCATGCCTGTAGTGACACCAATGGCGAAAGCCAGGAAGAGGACAACGGTTTCCGGTGATGGTTGTAAACGATTCAGGATGCGGGGGAAACGATATGGTAAAGCAAGGGCAGACGAGTTCGGCTGCAGCACCTTGGCGGGAGGGATGGCAGTCATTGAGGGGCAGCGGCTGGGATGATTAGAAAATGTTTAACTTTTGTTTCATTTTTATTGTGATTGATTAGCAACAAATTTGCCTTCTTTGGAAAGCGACTCGTGATAATTTGATGCCTGATGAAATCTTCATGAAGAATTTCCTCAGCTACAGCAAATTTTCACTCGTTCCAAAGTTCATCACTGAACCAACGAGCAATGAGGTTAATGAAAAGGTATTAGGTGTTAGGTAAAAAGTAAAGACTAACCAGGCACAAGCGATCGCAAACTTTTGATTACTCCTTAGAAGCACATAAAAAATCTGCTTGGAGTTACGGCGAACACTTAATGATTTATTCTTTACACTCTCCCAAATTCCCAAATAGGGATTGACGCCTTTCTTGCTGCGCTTGAAGGCAATTGTTTGATGGCTCAACCAGGTTGGATTCTGCTGGAGAAAAAGCGGAGAGACGGCTTGATAACACCTCTACCTTAATCCGAAAGGTCAGGACTCCCGTCCGGACGCCCATTGATCGCGCCATTTTACGGTGCCTTCGCTGGCGATTACCCAACGACGAGCAACCAGATTCTCTCGCAAGGGAGACTGACCTTCACGCCACATTGCGTATTTATAAGCAATGAGCTTACCAGCACTTTCATTGAAGGGAATTTCTGCAAACCAGGTGTTGGTGTTGATGAATTCCAGGGGATACGCCTTCAAGATATCCCAGTTCCCCAATTCTGGACAATCGCCTGTTACGACAACAATTTCACCAGGATTAGTCTGGACACCATTGAGTTGTACGCGGACAATGGTTTGCCCCTTGATTCTCTCAGCAACGTGACTGATTACAATTACTTCCCGTGATTCTAATTGTAGATCATGAAGATGCCCGTCTTTGACTTCAAATTTTTGACGGGATAAGACATCCGTATGTTCTCCGTCAGGTAACTCAGTTTCAACCGCCTCAAGCTTCACCGCTGCCCCTCGATTCATTGCCACAAACAGCAGTGAATCCCGGTAACGCCGGATATAACAATAAACATCTGGAGTTAGGTACTTTTGCCACTGACTACCCATTGATACCGCTGGGTTCAATCGCCGCACTCCTGAAAGAAGCCGGATGTCTCGGTAAAGTGGTGTTTCAGTGTCCCAGCTTTCCATCATTGGGCGATTGTAGGGATCGTTATTACCATAAGGGTCACCGTCTGCGTTCGTATCATTATGGAGATACTGCTCTGTACCGTAGTAGATGCAGGGAATACCGCGAGAGGTCATAATTAATGCGATCGCCAAACGTAAACTCTCCGGGTCAGCATTTAACGTCTGGAAGCGATGCATATCATGATTGTCGATAAACGTAATCAATTCAGTAGCGCTGTTGTATCGATAATCCTGGTCAAGAACATTTTGAACTAAGTGAAATCCTTCAGAATTTCCTACACCTAACGCCTCTCGAATTGCCATTGCTAGACCAAAGTCAAGAATTGACATCCCAGAGTCATTAGCAAATTCAACTGAACGCTCATTCAAAGGGCTACTATAAATCCATTCTCCGAAGATAAAAACATCTGGTTTATAAGTTTGAATATCAGCCGTAAATTCTTGCCAAAACCAGACGGGCATATGCTTTACTGTATCAACTCGTAAAGCATCAACACCTCGATCAAGCCATTGCTTAATCGCTGACTTGATGTACTCTCTATATTCCGTATTATTTTCATTAAACGTGGCGAGTCCTGACAATTCACAGTTTTGTACCTGCCACTCATCTTCCCAGTTAGTGACTTCACCATAATGGTGATACCAGTTATCCTTATCATCATTGAAATCAGCTATTTTTACACCGTCGTCGTAGAGTTCTCCCTTTTTGCCACTAAAATCAGGATTGCTATGGTTACACACAATATCTAGAATCAGCTTCATATTCCGTTTGTGTACCTCATCAATCAATTTATCGAAAATTGTATTTTTCGATTCTTGGGTTTTATTGAGAGATGGGTTGTCATCCTTGTGAATAAAACGAGGATTTAATCGTTTAAAATCTTTCGTCCAGTAACCATGTATTGCTGCACTGTCAATAAACAAGTCTTCGACTTGCTCAAATAAAGGAGTAAGCCAAATTGCTGTTACACCTAATGTCTTTAAGTAGTCCAGTTTGTCAATAATTCCCTGTAAATCTCCGCCCCAGTATTTCCCCCAATCATTTTTATCTGGATCATAAAGCTCTGGGTTTGGTCCCTCACTATTTTCGGCATCACCATCATTGAAGCGATCCACAACAATGAAGTAAAGGGTTTCCTGACGAAATTCGATATCTCTGGTATAGAGAAACTCTAAATCTAAATCAGGTTCTGTTGGAGTTTCTGTTATAAGAGCATCAACTGTCTCGTTAACTTTTGCATCTGACATTTCATACTGAGATGCCGAAGATTGAGAGGGAGGAGTGGACACCATAAGAGTTACTTAGATAGTTGTAGAGGTTAGTTCTAGTCCGTGAAAGCTGATGCAACACGCCTGGATTTGTGAGTTATTCATGCAGACTATTCAAGATTTTACAAAATGTTTTATTTTTTGTATAGATGCTTGCCAAAGCAATGGTTTTTTGTTGAAAGCATTACCTTGTTCAGTGAATAATAAAAAGTAGATGTTCGGGTTAGAAAATGTTTACTAAGTAACCAATTACCTCTTCCTCAAGCTGATTGGGGTCACCTAAGGTAGAAAAATTCTCAGAGCGAATTGTTTATTCTATATCTATAGATAGAGCCAGGATCGCACACTTTCTGCATAGAAAATAGTAAATTGTGAAGAGAGGAGTGCGATCGCACGTTTATCAAGCAGCTTCTCATCAAGATTGCTTAACTTAAAGAAAATAGTGCAGCTTTTGAGTTTCTTAAATTAAGTACTATCTATCCTCCTGCATATTTCCTAAGGGGAAATTAGCTTAGAGAAACTCTATCTACGGCACGATGGAGTTACTGAAGAACTTGAACAAGATTGAATGGAAACGTTGCATCTTTGCTGTTGTCGTTCATCTGTAAAAGCGATCATACTCCCTAGGGAAATTAACTCAATAGACTACTGGTTTTGCAACAGCGCAGGTTCACAGACGCTTCTACATCATTCATTCGATTTCGGAACATAGGGTGATTCAGGAGATACGATGAACGCCATTTCACCAAAGCCTCAAAAATTTTTACGTCCCACCGCGTGGTTGCTGTCCGTTTTACTAGGGCTTCCCTTCTTTGCTGGTTGCGCTAGTCAGCAGACTGCCGCTCCGCCACCACCTGTTGACGATACGGTTACGGGAACGCAAAACTATCCTGCCCCCGGAGCCTCCCCGCAAGCCAAGAAGGGATTGTCGAACACACAGAAAGTAGCCATCTTGGCTGGAGCGGCTGCACTTTACTACCTCTACAATCAGCACAAGAACAGACGAGGACAGGGGGCAGAGGGGCAGTATTACCTCTCTAAGAACGGGCGTGTTTACTACCGTGATGCTCAGCATCGTGTTCATTGGGTAACACCACCACCTGAGGGAATTCGAGTTCCGGAATCAGAAGCAGCCCGCTACCGTGACTTCCAAGGCTATAACAACAGACCTTCAGGTCGTGATTTGACTGATGTATTACCACCTGAAGGGCAGACTGCACCTGAACCAGCTCCAGCGTACTAATTCGTACTAAGTGCTGCTTCGTACAACTCAAAAGTCAAAAATTATTTGAGTGTAAGGTGTTTACCCACCTGAAGCTGGTCACTTATTTTCACCACGCTGTACTAGTTACGACAAGCGCTGAAGCAGAAAAACAAAACGTTGAATAGATTTAGAGCTTTTACTCATTTACTCAACGATTTCATTGACGAGTTTAAAAAGGAGATTAATCATGGTAGATGGATTTTTGAGAAAAATGCAGGATGCCCTCTCTGAGGCTACCGGTCAGCAATACGATCAGGATGCCGACTATGATCGGCAAGTACGCCCAGCAAGTGAAGATCCATACGGCGACCCAGCCTATCAGGATTTCGGCGATGTCCGCCCAGCAAGTGAAGACCCTTACGGTGACCCTGCCAGCTACGGTCCCTTCGGTGATGTCCGTCCAGCAAGTGAAGACCCTTACGGTGACCCTGCTGACTCTGGCTCGTTCGGTGATGTCCGTCCAGCAAGTGAAGACCCTTACGGCGACCCTGCCGATTATGGTGCATATGGAGATGTTCGCCCAGCGAGTGAAGACCCATATGGTGACCCTGCTGACCAGTATTACAACAACGACCGATGAGGCGAAAGTAAAATTTGATTTGGTGCGGTGATTTTAAGGTGCAATAAAACTGGGGCTTATCGTGAGGAATAACCGCACGGAGTATGTAAATAAGGCAGTGGCGAAATGGGCTACTGCCTTTATTTTTATTAGTATTTCATCAGGCGATCGCAACTCAACTAATAAGAAATTTAATTTCAGGAGTTACGCACTTGCCCCCTAAATCCCCGAATTCTGGGGGACTTTGAACTCCGATTTCCCCAAAGTTGGGAGGGTTAGGGGGCAAGATTGACGCTCAGCTAAAAAGCTTAACGAATCGCGTAGCCTACTCTACTATCACCTTGCACCTAGAAGCCGCAGTTTCGATAACAACGCCACAACAACCTTTGGGGTTACAGGTTCAAGATACTTGGAACAAAGCTACGCGATCGGTTAGTGAATTTACCACAGGCTTACTCAAATTAGGACTGTGGCTGATGGCATATAGCCCTTATCTTCTTCTGCTTGGTGGCGCAGTATTGTTTGGCTACATCCGCCTCAAAAGGAGATGGGGTGGTAGGGAGGCAGGAAGCTAACATACATAAACTTTGGAAGTTTTTGACTCATTACCTCATCACCCAGTCTCTACTCCCCAGTTTGAAGATTATCCGTTCGATGCCCATTCGGATAAATCGTTGAACTGTCTAAGTAGGCATTGGAGAAGTCAACATTTTGGGTGCGAAACAGATTACTTCCACTTAACTGAGCTTGGGATAAGTTTGCCCTATCTAGATTTGCTCCACTCAAATCAGCATTACTCAAATTCGCACCACTGAGGTCAGCGTTTCCTAGATCTGCTCCTTGTAAATTGGCATTTTCCAAAATTGCTCCTCGTAAATTGGCACGACGGAGAGTCGCTCTAAATAAATTTGCTTGCCTTAGGTTAGCTTCAGATAAATTGGCTTGGTAAAGCTGAGCATCACTCAACTGAGCTGATTGAAGTTGAGCTTGCTGTAACTCCGCTTGACTCAGATTAGAGTAGGGCAGATAGGTTTTTTGAAGCTTGCTGCCAGTTAGATCAATTCCTTGTAGATTGGCTTCAAACAAGTCAGCCTCGCTGATATCTACTTCACTAAAATCTCGTTTTCCACTGGCATATTGAGCCAATAACTCGGCTCCAGAAATCTTCTTCATCGGTGGCGCTTTTAATCTGGAAGCCTTGACTGGCTTCTTCGGAGGTTATTTCTACTGCAACATCAATATGTATTTATGCTTAGTACTTCCTTAACAGTAGAACACTGTAGCAAAAGACACATTTGTTCTAACTTTTTTTTAATCTTTGCGAAGATTTGCTAAAATTTTCCTATGAACCTTGACAAAATGCGCTGTATTATGTACTTAACTTCAATTGGTTACAGACCTGCGTGATCGTTTTCTGCTGCGCTTCATCAAATTGATATAACAAGTTCAGCGCCGTGAAATGTCAAGATGAAAAGCAAAGCTCCAAATATATAAAAACACTATGTCAGAACTGCGAGTATCAATGGCTCAGCACTACCACGAGCGCACCAAATACGATCCAGAGACGATCGCATCTAAAAACAAACAACTGGACTGGGAAAATCAGCCTGTCCCTTATAAAGAATACAAAGTCGGTACCACCTTTGACCTAAAACCCTACCTAAAGGAAGACTATGAAGCTTATACCGATGAACCGGGTAAAACTTGGCGGAGGCTGTCGCAACTACTTCTTCATAGCTATGGTTTGACAGCAAGGATGCCGACACTCAATGGTCCCCCCCTCTATCTCCGAGCGGCACCCTCTGCGGGTGGTTTGTACCCAGCCGAGATTTATTTAGTCTCCCGTGGCACTCCTATATTACCAACCGGACTTTACAACTATCAGTGTCGTAGCCACTCTCTCATTCATTTTTGGGAGAGTGAGGTTTGGTCAGTTTTGCAAGATGCTTGTTTCTGGCATCCAGTCTTGGGAAGCACTGACTTGGCGATTGTAATTACAGCCGTTTTTCATCGCTCAGCTTGGCGTTATGAGGATCGAGCCTATCGGCGGATTTTCCTGGATACAGGTCATTTACTGGGCAACATTGAGCTAGCTTGTTCGCTCACCGCTTACCGTCCTCACCTAGTAGGTGGTTTTTCGGATGAGACGGTGAATAATTTACTGTATCTTGACCCGGATGCTGAAGGAACGATTGCGATTATACCTTTAGCCGATAAGCTCAATCCCCGCCAAAACTTACCACCAGCCCCAACTGTTTTGCCCTCTTCAACTCAAATAAGCTACCCAAATATTCCTGAGGGAGAACTACTGGGCTACTTGCATCGGGCTACACAAATCGAGGATACCAGGAATTGGAACCTCGACAAGGATGACTCAAACACGAATGCAGAGAAACAATTAGAAGATAAGTACAACTTTCCCTTCTGCACTAAAGTCTCAACCGCGACAAAACCTATAGATTGGCAAAGTGGAGACTTACCCCTACAAGCCCTGTCGAACACTATTCTCCAGCGACGCTCCACCCGTGCTTACAACGGAGCTAATTTGACACTAGACGAACTGAACGCTGTACTAAATTTTACCTACCAACCGCAGCACTCCTTTGCACAAGGACTTGATAGTTCACCCGATTATTTTGATCTGAACTTAATTGAAACCTTTGTCGCGGTTTCTGGAGTCACTAACTTAGAGGAAGGTTGCTACTATTACGCGCCAAAAGCCCAGGAGTTGCGGCAGATTCGATTTAAAAATTTCCGGAGAGAGTTGCACTACCTGTGTTTAGGGCAAGAGTTAGGACGAGATGCGGCGGCAGTGGTGTTTCATACGGCTGATTTAGAGAAAGCTGTGACAAAAGTTGGCGATCGCGCTTATCGTTATCTACACATGGATGCTGGTCATCTGGGGCAACGAATGAATTTAGCCGCAATCTATCTAGGTTTAGGGGTAAGCGGTATTGCTGGTTTCTTTGATGACCAAGTGAATGAAGTCTTAGGCATCCCAACGGATGAGGCTGTTCTATATATCACTACTTTGGGGCGTCCAAGACGGCTTTAGTTTAGCCATCTACCGACAAAACTTACCAATTTGCATGAGAACATAAGAAACGTTGTCAAGGGCACTTTTAACTGGTAATTCGGGCTAAAGCAGATTTAGCTCTCGTTGCAGTCGGTAAAAAAAAACATTGGTCTCGCAGAAAAACACCATTTCTCATTAACATTTAATAAAGCAATCTAGGTGGGTATTTATGGGCACAGTTCTGGTGGTGGAGGATAGTCTGAGTCAAAGGGAGATGATTTCATCACTCCTGAAAGGAAGTGGACTGAGTGTAATTGTTGCTAGTGATGGCGTTGAGGCACTAGAGCAAATTCAATCATCTTGTCCTGATCTCGTTGTGCTGGACATCATCATGCCCCGGATGAATGGCTATGAAGTCTGCCGTCGGCTCAAATCCAACTCTGAAACCCAGAACTTAGCAGTAGTCATGTGTTCAGCTAAAAAGGAAGAATTTGATCGCTACTGGGGTATCAAGCAAGGTGCTGATGCCTACGTGACTAAGCCATTCCACCCGCAAGAACTAGTTGGTACAGTTAAACAACTCCTACGAGGCTAAAACGGCAATAGGCTGTAGCAAGAAATCGCTTATCACCAAGTTACCAATTACCCCAACATGGAATGGAATTCTGAGCCAGTCGAAGCCAAAATCGGCATCAACTTCAAGAACAGCGAAATCCTTTACCTTGCCCTCAGTCATCGTTCCTATGCCCAACAAATCAGCGAACCAGACAACAACAATGAGCGTCTGGAATTTTTAGGTGAAGCAATTCTAAATGTTGTTGCGGCTGACTACTTATATCATCACTGTCCTTATCTAGAAGTTGGTAACCTTTCAGCGCTGCGTGACAAGCTGCTGGAAAGAGAAAGGCTGACGAAGCTTTGGTTCCAACTGGGTTTAGGGGAAGCTTATCCATTTTTGGGCTTAGCAGAACAACGACATCGCCTCCGCCAGCAACCGAATAATCCTTTCGAGAGTGGTTTTGAGGCTCTAGTCGGTGCGATTCACCTAGATCGCGGTTTCTCGCAAACTCGTAACTGGTTGGTTAAGAACCTAATTGCGCCGTTGCTAGAACGTCATCTCAAAGACCTAAAGGAGCGTCCATCACCGAATAAGCAGCTAAAATTTCTGGGTGATGCTCTCCTAAAAGCGATCGCATCTGATTACCTATATCGCAACTTACCTTATGTGAGTGAACGTCAACTTATACAGTTATATAAGGAAATTGTCAGTAATGAACGGCAGGGTGAGTATCTTAGTCAACTCACGCCGGAAGATTTGGCAGGGTTCAATCTGGAGCAAGACATTATTCGTGTTAAGTCATTCAAGGTATTGTTAGGAGCGATTTATGTTGAGTGCAACACTTTGGAGGAGAGGCGTGGTTTCTCAAAAACTAGTGAGTGGTTCTCGAAATGCTTTATTGATGACGATGAAATTTTAAGAAAAGCGATCGCGTTATTACTAGAAGACGGTAAACCTCAAAAATGGATTATCCGTCATGTAATGGGTTACGAAAGCAAGGATTACAACGAAGGTAGAGACCGCTTTAATGCCGTAATCGAAGGGCAAAAAACATAACGCTTAAGGGTTAGAGAGAACGTCAATTGGTAATCTGGACGTGTAGAGCCTTTTCAGTTTATCGGGAGTGCATCTGTGACTTATCAGCTTGTTGGCGAGCGCATCTTGTGTGGGGGCGCACGCTTTAGCGCTTTGAGCAACGGCTTAGTTCGCCTTGAGTGGTCGGCAAAGGGTCAATTTGAAGATAATTCCACAGTAACTGTCCTGACGCGACCGGAAGCGATACCCTTTACCAACGTCACCTTGACAGACGAGGGAGTGCTGCACCTGCATACCGAGTTGATGCAAATCGTCTATCAGCTAAGTGATGAACCCTTCAACGATGCAAACCTGCAAATCCACTGGACTTGTGGAACCGAGTCGGGCACTTGGACACCCTCAACAGTTGATAATGAAAACCTCGGCGGAACTGTAGCAAGCCTCGACCTCATCCACCGCAACTTTCAACCCCAAGGTGTTCATCCCGCTTCGGTTTCTCAAAAGTATCCCTATACAAATGAATGGCTCTACACTCCTTTAAAAGCAGCCCATCGGCATTTACGAGATCGCGGTGAAACGACCCGGTTTGAAGAACCGCCCCTTTGGTACCTCGATGCTTACCGTCATGCTGACCTTCCTGACTCTGTCCAAGAGTGCTTGAAACAATGGCATCGCTTCCCTCCAGGAGTGCTTAGCCTCAGTGGTTATAGCATTCTTGATGATTCAACCAGCGCCACAATTAAGGATAGCTGGCTTGCCCAACGTTCCGACCCTGATTGTCAAGATTGGTACTTCTTTGCCTACGGTCGAGACTACCCACAGGCACTTTCTAACTTTGTACAACTGTATGGGCGTATTCCCATGCTGCCGCGTTGGGCGTTTGGTGTTTGGTTCTCGCTCTATGACCAAATGCACGATGACGATTACCGCCAACTCGTTAAGCACTTTAATGAACTAGAACTACCCCTAGATGTCTTAGTTCTCGATGTCGATTGGCACCTTTCCGGTTGGTGTGGTTGGGACTGGAATCACGATTTTTTTCCAAACCCAAGAGCCTTTCTTGAGTGGGCGCATGATACAGGCTTGCATATCGGTGCTAATGTCCATGTTGAAGGAGTATCACCCACAGAGAGCCAATTTCAATCTCTGTGTGAACGACGAGGACTTGACCCTGCCGAAGTTAGAGCGGGTGAGGTATTCGCGCTGAAGAACCCGACGGCTGGCTGGTTTTTTGAGTCTTGGCAACCCGACGACCAACAACCCAATAATCCAATCAACGCTGATTCTGAAGAAGGGTGGTTGCTGTTCAATCTAGCGTCTCAATCCGAGGCAGATTTGTTCATGCAGGTGTTGCACAGTCCTCGCGAAGAGGATGGTATCGACTTTTGGTGGATTGATGGCGCCAACGCACCTTACCCTGGTGTCAACTCCCAATTGTGGACAAACCACGTTTATTTCACGCACTTAGAAGCGCAGCACAATCGTCGCCCTCTGATTCTCTCCCGTACAGGTGGCATTGGTTCACATCGCTATCCCGTACAGTTCTCGGCTGATACCTACTCACACTGGGAAGTCCTCCGATTCCTGGTAGATTTCACAACAAGAGCGGGCAATGTTGGAGTAAACTATTGGTCGCATGACTTAGGGGGATTCTTCGGTCATGTCCCTGGTGTTCCAATTATTGACCCAGAACTCTTTGTCCGTTGGGTACAATTTGGCTGCTTTTGTCCGATTGTCCGGCTACATTCCGATCATGGTCGGCGTGAACCTTGGAATTACGGACGCTGGGTGCAGGATGCCGTGCGTAAGGCGTTGCAGCTACGGCTCCAACTTGTACCCTATCTGTATCACTTCAGCCGAGTTAACTATGATACGGGGCTTCCCTTATGCCGTTCTCTGTACCTTGCGTATCCTGAGGACAAAGAAGCCTACCAAGTGCCAACACAGTTTTTACTGGGTGAACAATTACTTGTCGCTCCCGTGGTTGAGGCGGGAGGCTACCGCTCAGTTTACTTACCTGCTGGAGGTTGGTGGGAGCGTTCTACGGGTAACTATTACTTAGAATCTCAGCATTTGAACTTGTACGCACCTCTCGATCAGGTGCCAGTATTTGTCCGTGCTGGAGCAATTCTGCCACTAGCGGAAGTTTCCCTCCGAGTGGGAACTGCCCCACCAACGACTCTCATCCTGGAAGTCTATGCAGGAGCAGATGGAGAACTTGACTTGTATGAGGATGACGGTGAAAGTGCAACCTACCGCACTGATGCGGGTAGCCGCCGCCTATTTACGCAACGTTGTGAAGGCGATCGCTTTTTTCTCACTTGTGAGCCAGTCCGAGGTCGCTACCAGGGAATGCCTGATGAGCGAAGCTTCCAAATTCTTTGGAGGGGATTAGTGGCAGTGAGTCACGTTGAGGTAACTGGTGTGACTATCAGTGAGCAGCATTGGCTAGGGGAAGTTTTGTCACTAACTCTTACCACGGTACCCCAAACCGCTTCTTGGCAGATTGTGGTGACACCTCAAGCAGTTATGTAGCAATTACTCCAAAAGTTTTTCTATTTTTGGGTTGCTGCCTGTCACTCGCCTGTTGTCAGTTGTTCTTTGCTGCTATCCATATCATAGGGTTGCTTAAAAACCGAATCCGGGTCGTTATCAGGTTCGTTATTCGTATCAGGTTTTGGTTGGTTCTCCTTGGTAGAAAAACCAATGAATACGGAAAGACCAAGAATAACAATTGCGACGATTTCCATTTTTGAGTTTTGATGATTAGTACTTCAACAGTGGTAAGACTTGGGCAAGCTAGAGAAACGTCAATAAGTAACGCTAAGATTAGCGAATGCTTGCCAATTATTAGGTTTAGTCCAAGTCTTAAAAAGCTTCTGAAGGAAGAAAAACAAAAGGAGAGTAGGTGAACGTTAATTGTCAACTCACTCTGCTACTAACTACATAGACTGTACACCTTTTCTGGGAAATACAACAACTCTTCTAGTTCTACTGAGGTTTTATTTAGAATTAATTAAACATATTTTTATTGGGAACAATCAATAGTGCTGAAGAGTCAGTATGTAAGGCTAGAGCATCAGTCTAGGAGTTTTTACTCAGTTATTTCTTATATTTAAGTAGACTTAGTGATTAAGAGGCAATTCCCTACAGCTCAATTGCTACTAACAGTAATATCAAGTCGCTGTATAACTACATTACATATAACAGAGGCACGAAATGTCGTGCCCTGGTTTGCAAGGATAAAGCTAAACAGCAAAATACTAATGCTATCAGCCCAACCTTGCTTATTGACTTTTCATTCTAGTTCTAGCTCAATTTAAACCCAAGAAAGCTAAGCCATTTGCTGCTTTGTGTTATTAGCGTAAGCAGCTCTTTTCCTAGCCCTTAAGCGTAAGAGCAATTTTAATGTCTCTTCCTTCGAGAGGTCGTGGGAATCAGCTACTTGTAGAATGCTAGCGACTTCCTCTTGAGTTAATGCATCTGGATTGTGTTTATGGCGTATAGGAAATAGGTTTCCATCGTCATGGTCTTCAATCTCTTTCATCTTTTCCACCCAACTCCTTATATTTAAATGATAAGGAATTCTTATTGTGTTAGGCGTTACACTATGCAACTAGCGCAAATGACTATCAGTTATGCATATTTTTTGAGTAATTCTTACTGTTAATAGAGTTTTTGAGTGGACAATCTACGAACTGGCACAAGTAGCTTTTGTCCCACGTTAATACTCAACCCTTCAGCAACACGATCGCATCCACTCAGCCAAACTGGGCGATCGCATTTTTATCTGGGTTGGCATTCGAGAGAGTGCGATCGCTCTTGCGATTAAGCTACAGGCGAACTCTGTACAGTAGCTCGACTCTTCCGGCGAGACGCTTGTTGAATTTTTCTCGCTGGACTAGACAGCCACGCTAATCCCAGTAGAATTCCATTAATTGCAAACGCTAACACAGCCACCGCGATCGCACCTGCCCAAATCTTGTCTGGGCGCCCTTGGGAAACGCCATCAAATAGCAGCACTCCCAATCCACCCGCCCCAAACTTAGCTCCAATTGCAGCAATTGCGATCGCCACAATCGTTGCTAGACGCACTCCGGCTAAACAAATTGGTAAAATCAGTGGTACCTGTACCCGCCACCAGCGTTGCCAGGGATTCATCCCCATACCGCGTGCTGCTTCGATGATGGCGGGTTGAACTGATTGCAGTCCTACTGAGAAGTTCCTCACCAAAATCACTTGGGTATAGATAATCATCGCAACAACCACTGACTGGCGATTCAACCCAAAAAGTGGCACCAGTAGGATAATGAGCGCCAAACTTGGTATTGTATAGAGCGTTCCGAGGACTCCCAGCACTGGCACATTCAGCCAACGGTAACGAGTAACCAACAATGCTAAGGGTAATGCGATCGCGACAGAAATCAGCACCGCTAAACCCGTCATCTGTAGATGTTCCAGCAGATAACCAAAGACAGTTCCAGGATTTTTCAAGATGTAGCCCATGCCAATTTCTCGTTACTGGTTGAAGGTTTGGGATTATCTGGGCGCATCAATCCCAATGACTAAAAACCCCTTAAACACCTGCGCCCATACTCGCAGAATCACGAATATGTTCCAGGGTAAGGACACCGACAGCATTACCACCATCCAGTACAGTGAGTTTCTGGGCACCCGTTCGTAGGAGAAGCGAGAGGGCTTGACGTAAATTATCATGTCGTGCGATCGTATGCTCACTTCGAGGCTGGTGGTTTTGAGGCACATCAATCATCGCTGTCTCAACGCGCAGCAAACTCAACTGACGCACCATATCATCCGCCCCCACCAGTTCATGCACAAAAGCATTGGCTGGTCGTGTCAAGATATTAAACGGCGTATCAAACTGGACAATCTGACCTTTTTGCAAAATCATGATTTTGTCAGCCAGACGCAGTGCTTCCTCAACATCGTGGGAAACAAAGAGAATTGTTTTCTTGAGTTGACGCTGAAGACGCAAAATCTCATTTTGTAGAGTCTCACGAGTAATCGCATCAATTGCCCCAAATGGCTCATCCATCAACATCACCTTTGGGTCACCAGCCAAGGCGCGTGCCAAGCCAACTCGCTGTTGCTGACCACCAGATAGTTGGGACGGGTAACGGTTACGGTAATCTTGAGGTGGTAGCTCAATTAATGTCAGCAACTCATCAATTCGAGGCTGGTATTGTGTCCTAGACCAACCCAAAAGCTTCGGCACTACAGCAATATTCTCAGCAACAGTCATGTGAGGAAATAAGCCCGATTGCTGAATCACGTAGCCAATCTGTTGGCGTAACTTCGTGACTTTCATCTTGCGGATGTCTGTCCCGTCAAGGTAAATCGTCCCTGAGGTTGGCTCGTACAAACGATTGACCATTTTGAGAAGTGTTGTTTTCCCACACCCGGATGGCCCTAGAATTACGACCAATTCACCAGCTTCAACTTCACAAGTACAGCCATTGACCGCCGGATGGGACGCACCCGGAAATTTTAGGAACACTTCCTCAAAACGTATTGCACTCACTCGTTTTTCCTCAGCAGATAAGAGTTGTTAGTGTTGAAGGTGTCGAGTTTTGACAAAATACCTGGCAAGATGCTCTGTGCAGTGACTCTAGGTTAAGAATTTTTCAAGCTTTTAACGAGCTGAGCCATTCTTGCTAATTTTGGCTGATTCCATACATACTGCCATAGATCAGTCCTGAGTTTAGCTGTAGGTGAATAGTTTTTCTGGTGTGAAGGAACTAGTCGATATCTCATCCCTTCGTACATTTCATAGTCTATAACACTAGGAGAAGCAGCATAACGACTACCACTTTGGTATTGGCTAGGAAGATAATGAGCCGTTAGGGATTTTCTTGAGTAGCTGAGATTTCTAATGTCTAAAGAACCATGAATTGTTCTGGAATTCCAAAAGAGTACATCTCCTTTCTTTAATGCCGGAGCATAGATATCGCTTTGATGAGAAGATACATAGTCTTTTAGCTTTTGTACATAGGGAGCATTAGAAACTTTTTCCTCCGTTGTCAAGTCAAAATCAACTTGATTAGACTTTGGCAACACGTAGAATCGACCAGCGTCTTCATGAATGTCTTCTAAGGCAAACCAACCTGCCAATAAATGACCATTTGGAATAGAGTCGAGATAGTACCAATCCTGATGAGCTGGCGTAGCCGCGTTCAGGTCGAACAACATGGACTGCATTAGGTTATGTTCGGCACTCCCTGTTAGTTGAGTTAGTGCTTCCCTTACCTGAGACAAACAAAAGATTTGTCTTGCTGCTTCACAAAAGCCTGGATAGTCTGGGTAATCATGAACGTTGAGAAAAGACTCCTCACAATATCCATAGTACGTGCGTTTATTTCTTTCCCAGCGATTGCTAGATTGCCTAAAAAAATAGTTACTTGATTCTAATATTTGTGAATTGTATATATCTAAAATTTTGTCAACTAGGTCTTCTGGAACAAGCTTTTGAAAAATACAGAAACCATTCTCCTCATAAAATTCTTTTAGCTTGTTCATAAAATTAATCCTCTGAGTAGACGCTAAATTTAACTTGATGTCAATGAACCAGCTTGTCCTCAAAATGATTGAACACGTCCTGGCTTTATAGCGCCTCTATCAGAAGTAGTAAGTAATCTGCTTCCAATTAAATGTTGAATTTAACAAGTGAAGTCAAACCCTTTTCGGACTTAGCTCATATCTTCAATATCTTTTTTACTTTCCTACTCGCTCGCTTGAATAAGTTCGGATCATAGTCAAAGAGTGTTTTTTGGGTAAACTTATCGGCTTGCAAATCACGAACGACAAAAGGCGGATGTTTTAAAGGAAAACTCATGGCTTCTGTTGCCATCTTGTTGTAAGGACTTTTTTCGTCACTGGTATGAGTAGCGTCTGCATCATGACCAATATTAGTAATTAAGTTTTCTTGTGGAATGATGCATAAACCATTTTGAATCCAGCAGTTGAACATCCATTTAAAATCCCAGGCTGGTAGATGTCCATCATAAAGAAGCTGAACAGTTCTTGCCCAAACTTTTACAGCATAAGGGTCTTCTAATATATCTCTAATAAAATTCCCGTCTCGAACTTCTGGCCAAAGTTTAACGTCGGCATCAAAGTGCTGCCATGACCTTCTCCAGCTTGCCCATCCCCAACAAAGTGTAAAGCGAGAGAAGTAGTAGCTGTAGTCTGTTCGCTTTCGTCCAAATAAAACATTTTGTCCAGAGACGTTCATGATTCGTTGATCATGTCGATAACGCTCTAGTAGTTCTTCGCAATAGGGAAAAAATGTGGGATGGGGGACACAATCATCTTCTAGGATAATTGACTCTTCAACGGTATCAAACACCCAATTTAATCCCTTGATAATGCGGGGATCGCAACCCAAATTAGTATCTGAGTAGTCCTTGAAAACTTCACAATCCCAATCCACACGCTCTATAATTGCACGAGCCGCCGCGCACTTTTCCTCTTCACCCGGTCGCTCGGCACGGGGACCGTCAGCAATGACTAATAGCTTAGGTGGTTTGGCTTCGCGAATGACCTCAAACACCTTCTCCGTCTGATTAGGTCGGTTGAAGATAATTAAGGTAACAGGGGTTTTCATTGTTGATTAGCTGGGAATCCTGGCTGTCTATAAGGTTAATCGGCAAGAAGCCTTCTATTTTAAAGTATTGCCATACACCCCGATCATTAGCGGCTGACCGCTTGCTTCAACGATACGCCTAATGCCCGATCGCTTTTTTTCGCATATTCTCCAAAGAAGACAGGTTCAGTTCCCTGAGAACTTGGAGGTTTGCTTGAGTTCTTGATAAACAGACTCGTAGCGACGCGCTTGTATTTCTAAGGTAAATTCTTGTTCGGCTTTTTCGCGGGCGCGATCGCATAATTTTTGGTGACGTTCTTGATTCTCAATCACCCAAGCAATTCCTTGAGCTAAATCGTCTATTTGGTAAGGTTGAGCAAGATAGCCATTGACCTGATGTTCGATCATCTCAGACATACCGCCGATGTTGAAAGCCACACAAGGGGTGCCACAGGCGAGCGCTTCCATTACAGTATTGGGTAAGTTGTCTTGAAGGGACGGTGCAACAAAGACATCGGCAGCCGCATAGACTAGCGCCAAAGAGATTTCATCGCTGAGTTTACCCAAATAATGAGACGTGAATCCCAGTTCAATCGGTTCTGTCGGCTCAGATGCCCCAAAAACCGCGAGTTCAATTCTGTCTTGCCATCCAGACTGACTTAGGCTTTGCAATGCTGGTTGAAGCAGATGAAATCCTTTGCGGCGAGCGCTACTAGCATACATGGCTCCAAACAAAACCAGATATTTGTCTTGAGGTAAATTTAAGAGTTCTCGCGCCATCTGTCGCTGTATAGGCTTGTACTTTCGTGTATCAAGTCCATTGGGAATCACCTCGACGCGCAGATTCTTGAAAAGAGAACTGGAACTCGCACACTTTGCCAACCAGGAACTAGGAGTAACGATTGTTAAATTCAAATCCTTCCAAGCTTTGGCTTTGCGCTGCCAGATCCAGCGTGATAAATCCCCGTTTCGATCGCTGTGTAGTATGGGACATGCCCCGCAGGAATCCGTATAGCGATCGCACTCTTGACTATAGTGACACCCGCCTGTGAACGGCCACATATCATGAAGCGTCCAAACCAAGGGTTGAGTAAACTTAGCCAAGGTTTCGATTTTTAGGAATCCATTGCATACCCAATGCAGATTAATGATATCTGGATTGTGTTGAGCGACTTTTGAGGCGATCGCATCGGGGAGTAACTCAGGGGAAAAGTCACCTGCGTCGCGCTGACGATAAAACTGTAACGGTAATCTATCTAGATACTCAGTCAGTTTTAACTTCAAAATGACCTTTTCTAAGCTACTTCTTGGAGCCAGAACGGTTTTATCATCACCAGACTTGAACTGCACTAAAACCTGAGAGTCTACACCCATCTTCCATAAACCCTGGCTCAATCGTAAAGCAGCTCGACCAGCCCCACCATCATCAGAATTACTAAGATGCAAAACCTTAATCATGAATAGCTTTATTTAGTATTTTTAATATTTAATACTTGTGACGAAATTAATACTCTTAAATTATCCATATTTTATAGGTTTTATTATATTTTTAATTTTCCTTTGTACTCGCTTGAATAGCCGAGGGTGATAATTAAATAAAATGTTTTCTGTAAAATCATCAGCTTGCTGATTACGAACAATAAAAGGTGGATGTTCTAAAGGAAAATCTATTGCTTCGGCTAGCATATTACTAAAGGGACTACTTTCATCATTGGTATGGGTTGCCTCTGAACCATGACCAATATTGGAAACTAAATTTGCATTCGCAATAATATTAAGACCATTTTGAACCCAGCAAGCAAAGGTAAATTGGTAATCCCAAGTATTGTGGCATTTTTCATAAGCTGACTGAAAAATATTTGTCCAACTTTTTGTAGCGTCAGGGTCTACTAATATATCCTTAAGGAGATTATTATCACGAATTTCTAACCAAAGTTTCATGTCAAAATCGTAGTATTGCCAAGCTCGTCTCCAAGTTGCCCATCCCCAACAATGGTTGTAGCGAGAGAAGTAGTAGCTATAACCAGTTCGCTGCTGTCCAAATTGGACATTTTGCCCAGATATCGACATTATCCGTTCATCGTGACGATAACGCTCCAACAATTCTTCACAAAAGCGAAAAAATGTAGGATGTGGAACACAGTCATCTTCCAAAATAATTGCCTCTTCAACTATTTCAAATACCCAATCCAAGCCTGTTGATGGACGCAGACCGCAACCCAAATTAATTTCAGAGTAGTTTTTTAAAACTTGGCAATTCCAATCCACACGCTCTATAATTGCACGAGCCGCCGCACACTTTTGGTCTTCACCAGGCTTATCTGCACGGGGACCATCTGCAATCACTAAGAGTAAAGGTGGTTTAGCTTGACGAATTTTCTCGAACACCTTTTCTGTCGTATCAGGTCTATTGAAAATCATCAAGACTACAGGCGTTTTTAAGTCCCAATTAGCCATACATATTTCGTCCTAAACTCTTTGGCAAGGGTGGCTTTGAGCCAAATTAAATATAGCAGCATAACTTGTATGATGCTCAATACTGCTTGCTAAACCTTCTCTAAAAAATCTTGGTTTAAAAAAATTACGCAACCCCAGCAGCTTTCATAACTTTGGATAATGAGTCTACGTTTACAAAAATATCTTCTCCCGATAAATGAGGATCTACTCCTTCAGGCGGACTTTGTCCTTCACCAAGTAAGTAGTAGTAGTCCAAGTTAACTTGATTAGCCAATGCCCAATAACAAACATTCACGTACTTAGGTGAAAAGAATTCAATTATTTTTGTTCCTGGTTGGCAGAATACTGTATTAGTAAGTCCCGCACCATGGGGTGCAACAATCACCTTTGCTGAATGAAAAAGCGCGGCTTGTTCAGCTACCGTTAGAGACTCTAGTGCTACGGTTTGAAATCCTAGTTGGTTTAAAAAACCTGCTACCTCAGCTTCATTAATCACCTGACGATAGCTGGCAGTAGCCCGACTAATGTAAATATGTTCTGGTTTATCAACATTAGGAAGTATTGTTCCTAGCTGAGCTGTATTTAAAAAGTTTTCCCTGAGAAAATCACAAACCCAAAGCGGAGGATTTCCAGGCAAGCTTGGTAGAGAAGGGGCTACTAGCTTATCTGCTTTTATATGTTGGTTCTTAGAGCTTTCAACAATCTTACTAGGTGAAATACCTAAAGTTGTTAGGGTTTCCTTCTGAAAAGGAGAATTGTAACTATTAACAATAAAGTTGTCTATACTATCTAAGGCAATACCACTACGGCGTAGTAACTCGATGCGTGGTAGCAAATCTGTCATCCAATGGAAATAGATATTCGCTTTAGCTGAGGTAAGAACAGCGGCTATTCCTTCGATGGTATGTACAGGAGGTAACTTCCATTCAGTAAAAATTGAGTGATTATTCGGCAGCCTCCCAAACTCGATAGATAACTCAGATAAAAGACAATCATCTGCCGTAATGACAGCAGTATAATCAACAATCTTTCCCTTATTAACCCAAACTCGTCCTTGTGGAATTACCGCAACAAAGGAAGGAGATATTTCACGTTCATATTCAATCTTGAATTTCCAATGAGCCTCTTTATCCAAGGTTCCTGGTTTTGCTCGACGGATTAGATGAACTGGATAAATCTCTTGGTAGCTTCCTTGAGAGCTATTTTGAGGAAGCTCATTTGTTGCTAACCACTTCTGTGTTGACTCGTAAAATCCTTTTGGAGGCCCAATTACTTCTGAGCTAATAGGTAAAGTTTGGATTGGTTTAATCAATAAACCTTTTCCCGTTCTAATCGTGTCTTTAAAGATATACCAGTAAGGTCTGAGTACAGATTTAATTTTTTTGTTCACTTAACACACTCCTGTAAGAATAAACTCTGAATTGATTACATCTTCAATAGTTTTGATAAACATTTTTCATAGACAAACTTAAAAGTTGAATTTTAGATCATCTATTAAATAATCCAACCAAGGTAATTGCTTTTGTTTGATGGATAAAAATTTTCCTTGTTCTTGGATAAAAGGCTCCAACAGCATAAGCAGAAAGAATTTGTGCCACTACAGTAGCAAAGGCAGCTCCTAAGCCCCCATATTTATCAATAAGAAAATAGTTTAAAACAACATTAACAGCGGCTCCAACTGCTGTTGTTGCTGCAGAGAACTTCATTAATCCTTCTGTTGTTAACCAAATCTCCCTGGCTACTCCTAGAGATACAAACAAACCACACCAAATATGCACATTTAAGATTGCCCCAGCTTCGAGATAATATTCACCATAAATCAATGTAACAATTCGATCAGACAAAAATGTAACCGGAATAGCAACAACATAAGCCAATACAGTTACTACATTAAAAAGTTTTTGCATCCGCTCATAATAAACAGTCTCACCAATCTGCCTAGCTTGTACTATCGACGGAAATACAGAATTCACAATGGCTGCTGGTACGAAATACCATAACTCTGATATCTTTACCGCTGCTGAATAAATACCCACTGATTTATCGCCAACCATCTGTCCTAGCATAATCTGGTCAATACGCATATAGATCATAATGACTATGCCGGATAAAATGAGAGGCCAACTATCTTTAAGTAATAATTTTGCATACCTAAGGTTAACTTGCCATGCCTTGATCAAATTGCCTTGAAGTTGGTAAGTAATGACAAAACCAATAGCACTTAAGGCATATTCTGTAGCCATAGCGATCGCAAAAGCTACAAGTGGTGCTTTTGTCTGAATTAAAATCACTTTGACCACACTTATCACTACATAGGCAACGTTCCTCGCCCAAACTGAATATTTTGCCTGAACTTGCGACTGAAACCAGTAATCAATAATTTCAAAGGATTGGAAAACTGCACCTGCTGCAACAATTCCTACTAACCACCGAGTTTCTATATTGTTAGATGTAGCAGTTGGGGTGGAAATTGTAATTACTCCAACTGTTATAAATAACATCACAATACTGCCAATCAGCTTGAGTACAAAAGCCGTACCAAGAGTTTCATTTTTGCAAGATGAGTCACGCGCTAGGTTTCGTATAACAATGCTATCTAATCCGAGTTTGGCAAACGGACTAAATAATCCCACTAATGCAGTTGCATAGTTGAAGCGACCAAATTGCTCTGGACCCAAATAACGAGCAACCCAAACTCCAACTAGCAGACCCAAACCCATCTGCACAATCTTTTCTGTAAATAGCCAAGCTGTATTACCAAGAATCTGTCGTAGATTAGGAGTTAGCTTTTGACTAATGGCAGTGAGCTTCTTTAACATTAAAACGTTCAATCCATTACAAAGAGTAGGTTTTCAAAAATGGAATACACGTAGCCACTAAATCACATTAATCACTCTTTTGAATTTGCTTGGTAACTGTTTAGTTAACTCCTCAACGGTTCACACATGCTTAGTTTTAGGCTATGCTCTTTCCCGAAGTATCCAACGTTAATCTTACCGTCGTCACCACATACCAAAACCAAATACTGTTTGCTCCAAGAAGCCCTGTTTCAGTTAAATTAGTCATTAGAGTGTAGGTCAACAATAAAAGCGGTAGTCCAGCTTCCGGTAAGCGAGTCCGACCTAAATAAACAACTGCCTTGGCAATATTGTTGAAGAAGGATAAAGCATAGAGTGATACTCCCAACCAACCTAACTCTAGACCAAGGTCTAAAAAGCCATTGTGAGAATGAGGTGGTTGAAACTGGGTAGCGGCAACAATAATCCCACCACCTGGATCATCTGCTCCTCGCCACGGTTGCCAAAAGCCAGCGATTCCATACCCTAACAAGGGACTTTGATTGATTTTATCGACAATGATTGGCCAGAAGTCTGTCCGTCCCGTGAGAGTCAAATCTTTATTAAGAGTATCGACAACAATAAATTCTAGGTTTTCTGTAACTAGAATTGTTATACAAATACTCAAAATCATAAAAAGAATCACAGACACAAAAGCCCATTGTACTTTCAGCTTTTTAACAAATCCGAAGTATCCCCATAGGCTAATTAATACTACCATTAAAACTTTACTAGCACCGCTGCCTCCTTTTTGTAGTGCAATTAATGACAAAGCAAAAAAGCCAATAGAAAGGCGACGTTGCTTCGGTGAATAAACAGCGTGCATTAACCACAACATTGCGCTTTGAGCCATGAAAAAGGAAAACTGGTTCTTGTGTCCTAAGATACCGCTCCAGTTTGCACCTGGGTCTCCTTTTAAGGATTCAAGAAAGCTGAGAATGACGACAATTATGTTAATCCAACGCCACAATGGATAAATTTCTTGCCAAGAATATTGCTTGCCCAAGTAAATAGCAAATAATGAAACGACTAGATAAACAACGCTCGTCTTTAAGGTGAAAATTGGCGCGTTTGACCACAAACAAGATAGCTCAATCATTAAGAGCAGCAGAAACAAGAAAGGTTCTTTAACAATAAGATTTACTAAAACCTGAATTGAATCCTTCAGGGTATAACGAAGACGCGAAATTATAATAAAGAAACCAAGCCCATAAAGACCTATATTTCCCGCTATTGTAGGTAACGTTGTACTGGCAAGTGTTAAAACCTGAGGGTTGAGTTTGTTAAAGGGAAGGATGGAGGCACCTGTAGCACCAGATATACTAATAATAAAAGTACCAAAAAAAACTTTTTCTAAGTTTGAAGCGATTTTTTTGTTGGTTCCTGCATAATGAAAAATAACAAGAACATATATTAAGCTAATTACTACTAGGAAAATGATAACTAGTGGACTACTTAAAATTAGTTCTTTCATGCTTTTTGGCAGACTGTATTGCTTACCGAGACACTGTGGTTGCAGTTAAACAGAGAGAGCAAACTGGGCTTGATTTGGAAGGATTTCTGAAGGCTAGCGTCTCTTTTCAGGAAAGAGAAAAATGTGAGCTTCCTTACTATTGAGTTAGTCGTTTCTCTAACTATACCAATGGTGTATTTTTTGTATTTTTCAGTCAAGGTAAGTACTCATAAAGTCGTTACTCGATTGTGTGCGGATAATACAGACTATCTAGTGATTTAGTCAGAAGTTTTTATATCTTTAGATAGATGCCGTTGTCTTCAAGGCTTGTAAAACAATCGTTGTTGAGATAAATCATTGCCGATTAGAACAGAATTATCATCCGGTTACTTTACTTCTATATTTACCAGCTCAGAACTATAACTAAAAACAAGACATGATAAAGAACCCTGAATCTTACAGACTTTAGTTGTGGGAGGTATCAAGTTGAAGCAGGGTCAAGGTATGAGTACCAACCTATAGATGGTTTCTCCTTTTGTCTCCAACATTAGATATCAGTCTGTCCTACCCATGAAATTAAATCTCTGAGCTATGCTGGAATCGCGCTTTTGAGGGAAGGGAAAGTTAGCCAAATGAATTGGGTATTTGCAGGCTCAGTAACTGTTGAGAAGATGACCATTGCGATCGCTGATTTACCAGCATCGTTACAAGGTACAAAAATTGTACAGCTTTCGGATTTTCATTATGATGGCTTGCGGCTATCAGAAGGTCTGCTGGCTCAAGCGATTGAAGCGAGTAATCAAGCTGAACCTGATTTAGTCGTTATGACGGGCGACTACGTGACTGACGATCCATCTCCCGTGCATCAGCTCGTACAGCGGTTGAAGCACTTACAAAGCCGCGTGGGAGTCTATGCTGTACTGGGCAACCATGACCTTTGTTTTCACTCGTCAAAAGCACAAGTGACTGATGCTCTCACTAGTATCGGCGTAGAAGTTTTATGGAATGCGATCGCCTATCCCTTGGGGCCAGAATTACCCTTGGTCGGACTGGCTGATTTCTGGTCACGAGAATTCGATCCTGTCCCCGTGATGAACCAACTCAGCCCCCAGACACCTTGCATTGTCTTGTCTCACAATCCTGATAGTGCTGAACCTTTACAGCAATGGCGAGTGGATTTACAGTTGTCAGGTCATACCCACGGGGGTCAGATCATCATCCCAGGATTTGGACCAGCCCCACTTGTGTTTAAAGTACTTGAGCAATATCTTCCCAACTCAGTGCAGCGCCGGATACCTTACATGAAAGAGTGTGTCAGGGTAGTGAAGCATTGGGAATGGACGAAGGGGCTGCATCAGGTTGGACAAAACCAGTTGTATGTCAATCGCGGCTTAGGCACCTACCCACCAGGACGCTTATTTTGTCCACCAGAAGTTACAGTAATTACTCTGGCGCAAGCTTGAAAGAGGGGAGTATTTAGAATTTGACTAATTTACATAGGTAGAAACAGAAGACGCGGAGAGATTTTGTAGTGAAATGCTCCGCATCTCTGCATCAGTTTTAACCGTTCAATTCAACTTGATAGACTACTAAGCAATATATTGCTGTACTAGGAGAACGAGTTCAGATGCCCAGTATTCAGCCACTTGGGCATCTGCGGCTTCTACCATGACACGGATTAGGGGTTCAGTACCGGAAGCACGAACCAGAATCCGTCCTTGGTCTGCCATCGCTGTCTCAGCTTGAGTGATCGCATTTGTCAGAGCATCACACTGTTGCCACTGTAATCTGCGATCGCGGTCTTCGACTCGGACATTACATAGTAACTGCGGGTAAGTCTGGAAGCTTTGGTCTACTAACTGCGATAAAGAAGCACCTGATTGACGCACCAAAGATGCTATGTGTAGGGCTGTCTGTAGTCCATCCCCAGTGCTGCTGTAGTGATGGCAGAGGATATGCCCTGATTGCTCACCTCCTAGCATCGCTCCAGTGCGTAACATTTCTGCCTGAACATACTGGTCACCAACGGCAGTACGCACGAATTTACCACCCAACTGTTCCCAAGCCCTCTCAAAGCCTAGGTTTGCCATAACTGTTGCCACAATCAAATTATCAGGCAACTGATCGTTTTGGCGCAGGGTGTTGCCCCAGAGATAGAGAATGTAATCTCCATCGACCACACGTCCTGTTGCGTCCACTGCCATCACTCGGTCGGCATCACCATCAAACGCGAAGCCCATATCAGCAGAGTGCTTGCCTACAGCTTCCTTGAGGGGATTCAGGTGAGTCGAGCCACAATTAACATTAATGCGATCACCATCTGGCTCGTCATGCAAGCAAATTACATCTGCACCCATTTGGGTAAACACTTGCCCCGCCAGTTGTGCAGCAGCACCCCAAGCTGAATCCAGCACAATTCGCATCCCTCGTAAATCCGTTACAGATTCTAGAGGACACAGCAGGGATTCAACATAAGCCGCAACTAACTCGCGTCTATTGTAATGCTGTCCACAAGTATGAATGGGCATGGCGCTGCCTACCCCACTCCTCAAGCCTGCTTCAATCTGCTGTTGCAACGCTGATGGTAGCTTCGTACCTTCTGAACTAAAAAACTTAATTCCGTTATCCTCCGGAGGATTATGACTAGCAGAAATCATAATCCCACCAACAGCATTGGTAACGCTGCTGAGATAGGCAACACCAGGAGTTGGACATAGCCCTAAATTCCACACCTCTAACCCTGCCGATGTCAAACCAGCAGAAAGAGCCATTGCCAACATATCGCTTGAATTTCGAGAGTCCTGCCCTAAAATCACGGGTCCAGGTGCTGGTGCTGAGGCGAGTAGCACCTGACCTGCCCAAAACCCAACTTGTAACGCCAAATCAGCATTCAACAAGTCTCCTACTCGTCCCCGAATGCCATCGGTACCAAACAAGGGTGTTGCTGGTAGCGTTAAGGGTAGGCTCGCTAGACCAACATCCGTTGAAGAAGGCTGCTGACGACGGCGCGACAATTCAAAACGACGTAAGCCCTGAGTCCGGGCGGGGGATGTAACCATAACTCACTTTTCCTCACACAACACACTCACTGTGGAGGATAGCACTTTCTGCTCTAGAGTTCCCCTACTCACAGGAAGGAAATCTTGAGCCCTTCTTGCACTAGACTCTGAAGATAGCCATGCCCATTAGATGAGCATCTCTTTCAGGATTGGTGGTTAATAGCGCTAGATTCAAAGACCCATCAGTTACTGTAGTCGCGTAGAGACCATATTTCACCCACTTATTAACCTCCAGCTTCGCAATACCTTTGTCCACTGTTTGACCGCCCAAAATTACATCCATTTCATGGTGATTAGAAGCGTAGTTTTCCATAATCCATAAATAGACTTCATAGCTACCATTAGGCACGCTCTGACTAATTTCGAGTTTATGCCTTTTGCAAACCACAGTATTCAACATTTTTTTCATACCACGGTTGACACCTGGTTCAGGTTTTACCCCAGTTTCAGTAGCAATAGAATCAGGCATAGATAAGCCTTCGGCTAAAGCATGACTGTAAGCTATCCAAGGATATCCATCGACTGTAATCGCTTTACCGTTAAAGTTAATCCCTTTAACGAAGTCTCCTTTGGTAGGAAAAGCTGATAAATCTTTAGAACCGAAGAAACGATTAAAAAAAGTGGTAACTGTCTGCATACTTTAGCTCTTAGTAAGTTTCAGAAAACTAAACTTTGACTAAGTTAGCAATTTCCTAGAAGAAAAACCCGTAAATTAGCCTGTCTTAATAGATATAGTCTTATTGAGGCGATCACTTTCCTCTAGCCATAACAATTAGACCACTGTAAAGTCTATCAGCTCTTGGCTAAAAACTTTACAGCGGCTTTCTACCTATGGAAACTATTATAAACTTTCTTCAACGCTGGAAATATTTATACTCTATCCTGAACTCTTGTGTACCCAAATAGAGAGGCAAATTTGAGGCGATTTATGAGCTAGCTAAAGTATTGAGGAGGCAGCTTTTCTCGATTCTAAATTCTATTGACCAAACTTTGCCCTCGGTATCACCTTCTTACTAGCAGAGGATGAGATAGCGCTTAACTCTTGTTACTCAAATCTCGTCCAAGCTATTAAATCCAGAACTGTTGAGTAGCTGATAAACTGTCATTCCTCCCCAGAACAAACCACTGCAAATCTGAATGACTACCAAGATGGGGATAGCAAACACTGCTACGCCTAAACTACAAAGTGCGATCGCTGCTCGTTCTGATAAGATGCCTGACTGCGACTTGACATCTGAGATAACTTGGTGGCTTGCAGAGACGTTGACGTTGTTTAGTGCAATCATCTTGGCTTCGGCTCTCATCGAGTGCTACTTGTTTAATTACTCATAATTATGCCGAGCGGCAGAGGAGCTTTCATCAAGAGATAATGTATTTTACTTCTGCCTGTATAAAGTTTTCGTAAATTTACCTCTAAATATGGTAAATGAGCCTTCTTCTTGAGCCGGAGCGCAAGAGAGTGCATCAAGGCGAAAGTTTCTGACCACTTCGCTACCTAGCTACTGGCGTAATCTGTCACACCTGCAAAATCAATAAAACGACTCTAGGTATGATCACAACATAGCCACTACTTATCCTTCTGGTAACCAAAACTTAACGGATATCAGGAAGGGCAGACTAAAAGCGAGATTGCTTTTCCAATGTACAGTTCAAAGAACAAAAAACACCCTTTTGACTATCAAGGGGTTTATCCCTGTCCCGTCTGTCGCTTAAACCAGCTCAAAGCGATGCCGTTAATGGACGCGATGGCTTGTGATTGCTGTCGTCATATTTTTACGGCTGATCTAGAACGACAGCTCATCAAAATGCCAGCTAGGCAACCGCCTCTAATCTGGCTTTGGAATGGCAGAAATTGGACGGGCGCACATCTAGAGGGAGTTGAATGGGGATGGGCTTACTGGCTATTCGCCATAGGCTTTGTCGTGCTGCCTACCACCTTGATTGGTTTATCCGCATACACTTTTCCCCCATCTCCTGGTAGTCGGTTGGCTTGGCTTCCAGCCGCTTGGACTGGATTAACGTTCTTATCCCATTTAGCGATTATTGGCTGGCTGGTGATTGAGTTTTATCAGTTCCCAGTTTGGGCGTACTTAAGAGTGAGGCGACAGCAGCTATTTAGTCGCTAAAACTTGCTTGGAAGTGGAACGTACAGACTAGAGAAGCGCGATCGCTGCTTATTCAATTCATAAGACGGTGATTCGTTTCAATATAACTTAGGTTTTGCAACGATTTGCAACGGATTTCTATATTGCTGGAACCTCATAACACCATTTGAGTTTGATTTTTACTGGTGTTTGAGGTATGCAAGATGACTACATAGGTTTTCTGATTAGGTGCATCCGTCTAAAGTGGTAGATGGTGATACTAATAGGGCAGGAAACTATGTTGGGGACTGACACTATTGATGAAATGACCCTGAAGAGACTATGGGGAGCTGAGCTAAATCAGCTTAAGCCGGAAGTGAAGGCAATTATCCTTTCCGCTTTGAGGAAGGCTAGAGAGAGAAGGGAGCAGAATCAGACCCCAGCGAGCGAGTGTCAGACCAGAGCTTCTAATCCGCAAGGGCAACATCAAGAGCAAGCTAGCACCTAGAGGTACTTATGTAGAAAGTCAGTGTCCTGAGGAGCTAAAGATGCCATTTTCTTAATAATTAAGTGGAAATCTTCCACGACACTCGCTGAATTCTCTGGAGTCAAAACAGGGACGTGGACAAAAATACAGCAGGTGTGCAGGCGACGCGATGTGCGGTAGAACCGCCTGCGGCATCGCAAATAGCTCAAGACCTCGTAGTACAGTCCTTCACAAACAAATTTACCTGCATCGTGACTAATCTCTGTACCAACTAACTCAGCTACTAATTTCTCCAAATCCACTGATGTTTTAAGTAAGTCATCGTTGCACGTTGCACAAGATTCCACTGTTAATTTTGTGCGGCACTCTGCCATACCACAGCAAATGATGACATCTGGTTGTAGTTCCTCAATTTTGTCAATTACGCAGCGGCTGGCTTTGGGAACATCAACGGGTAACTGTCTCAATAAAGTTAAGGCAGGAGAGAGAATATTTAACTGAGCAATTTCTTCTAATAAATCATCCGAAGCGTTAGATCTCTGATGCGGTAACCAAGTTTGAAAAGAGGTTAGGAGAATTTTTCCGTTCATAAGCTACCGTATATACACAAGTTTTACTGCTCACGGTCGAGATTGATAAGCCCCCTCGCATCCCCCAATTCTGGGGGACTTTGCTCGGTTGGAAGCCCCCAAAAGTTGGGGGTTGGGGGGGGCAAAAGGCAACATTTTGAGGTTGAGCAGGCGATATGTATACACAGTAGGTTCATAGAAGAGAGGCGGCAACTTAAAATAGAGGTGGCTTCAATAACAAATGTAAGGGGGAGCGGGTTAATGCCAATTATTGCCGTTGTAGATTACGACATGGGAAACCTGCACTCTGCCTGTAAAGGTCTGGAGAAAGCTGGGGCGACGACGAAAATTACCGATTCACCAGCAGACATTGAGCAGGCGGATGCTGTAGTTCTACCAGGCGTGGGAGCATTTGACCCTGCTGTGCAACATTTGCGATCGCGTGGACTTGAGGAACCGATTAAAAAAGCGATCGCTAGTGGTAAACCCTTTCTAGGCATTTGCTTAGGCTTACAAATTCTTTTTGACGGGAGTGAGGAAGGTACTGAACCGGGATTAGGAATTGTTCCCGGAATGGTACGTCGCTTTCGCTGGGAACCAGGAATTACCGTTCCTCACATGGGTTGGAATGAGTTGGAATTCAATCAGCCGAATTCTCCGCTTTGGCAGCAGTTATCCGGCACTCCACGAGTCTATTTCGTCCATTCCTACTATGTTGACCCAGTTGACCCCAAAATTCGCGCAGCAACTGTTACCCACGGTAGCCAAACAGTAACGGCTGCGATCGCTCGTGACAACTTAATGGCAGTCCAGTTTCACCCGGAAAAATCTTCCACAGCAGGGTTGCAAATCTTGTCTAATTTCGTGGCTCAAGTCAAGACGGCTGTTCTAGTGTAAATGAGAATCTACGGCAATCGGCAACTAAAGACTTTACCAGGTCAAGATACCCGCCCGACGCTAGCACGGGTACGAGAGGCAGTCTTTAATATCTGGCAAGGTACGATTGCTGATTGCCGATGGCTTGATTTATGTACTGGTACAGGTTCAATGGGTGCGGAGGCACTGTGTCGGGGAGCATCCTTGGTTGTGGGAATTGAGAAGTGGGCAAAAGCCTGTGCCGTTATTCAGCAGAACTGGGAACAAGTAGCTCAGCCTGAACAGGAGTTTCAGGTGATACAAGGGAACGTTGTTGGGCGATTAAAAATATTAGCAGGTCAGTCGTTTGACTACATTTACTTCGACCCACCCTATGCGAGTGACTTGTATCAGCCAGTCCTAAAAGCGATCGCTCAGTACCAGTTACTCGATGCTGAGGGTGAACTAGCCGTAGAGCATAGCCCAAACAATCGACTAGAAATACCACTTCCCAACCTAGAAATCTGTAGGCAGAAAGTCTACGGCAATACTGCCTTGACTTTCTATCGTCGCTGATGAAGAAGAGAGGGAGTAGGCTAGTGCAGTGTGGCGGAAATAACTATCCAGTTGAAAAAGGTTAAAAAGCTTACCTTACAAGCAATATTCCTTCTGCCTCCTGCCTCCTGCCTTCTTGCACTAGGGAGTAGGGAGTGGATAGAACCTCGTTTTGCTGTTTAGTGCAAGTTCCAGATTCTTGCCCTACTCCCCATTCCCTATTCCCTACTTATTGATACCTAGCTGGTCGCCACGCTTGTACTGCATATAGGCAGCGAAAAACAGTCCAGCAAGGGTAACTGGGATTAAGCCAAGGACAATCCCTGAAAGCAGCGGTTCTACCACGTTTGTTCTCCTACATTAATAAGTTTTTTTGCTTGTTTCTCATCGTACTAGCTCTCACGCCGCAACAGCTACAGACTGAACTGAAAGAATTAGCTGCATTGTGAAAGCCAAAATTCAACCGTAGTGCAAGTTTAGACTTGCTTACTCATTCTGTAAATTTTAAGCTATGTTTATTAATCGACATACTTTTCGACAAGCCGTTACGTTATCACCTTACTCGTATAACAAAATCGGTTTTTCGTTTCATATCGACAAAAAACGCTTAGTAAATTCTTAATTTGACAGGAGTTCGTTTGGAGAACCAGCTTGCCCATCCTGAAATCCTAATCCGGCGGATTACCTTAGTGGTGCTTGCGGCGCTGCTAACAATCGCTATAAGCATCTTAGGCTTCCACCTAATTCAGACTTCAGACCCTTACATCCAAAATGTCTTGTCACTAGATGGCGATTCACTGCGAGGTCGTGCGATTTTTCAAATCAACTGTGCTGGTTGTCATGGAATACAAGCGGATGGTCGGGTCGGCCCAAGCTTGCAGCATGTTTCTCAGCGAAAGTCCAAGATCAACTTGATTCATCAGGTGACAAGTGGCGAGACACCACCAATGCCGAAGTTCCAGCCTAGCCCTCAGGAAATGTCAGACCTTTTAAGCTACTTGGAAGATTTGTGAGGATTGGTTGAGTAGCCCTGTGTCTTGGTTAAGGCGCGTAGGTGGTAGGTTTTAGGGGAAAAGCTATGGCGCTCTCCTTGGAAAGATTAGGGTTTTGGGGAGATTCAAAGAAGAGCAGGGCATACCTGTAAACCTATTACCTAAGACCTAAAACCTGTCACCTAACTAAACTGTTGAGCATAGAATCGAGCATAGCGATCGCCTTTCTCTAAAAGTTCTTCGTGGGTTCCCGATTCCACGATTTGTCCTTGCTCTACAACAAGAATACGGTCAGCACGGCGCACAGTTGCCAGTCGGTGAGCAATGATAAAAACCGTGCGCTCTTTCATAATCCGCTCTAAGGCTTCTTGTACCAAGGCTTCGGATTCGGAATCTAAAGCAGAAGTCGCTTCATCAAGGATGAGGATACTGGGGTTGAGAAGAACAGCCCGCGCGATCGCAATTCGTTGTCTTTGCCCTCCTGATAAATTCACGCCTCGCTCCCCTACCCAGGTGTAATAGCCTTGGGAAAACTGAGTGATGAACTGGTGAGCATTCGCAATCTTAGCGGCTTCCTGAACGTCTTTAAGGTCAAATTCAGCTTGACCGAAGGCGATGTTTTGGGCGATCGTGCCAGAAAATAGTGTGGTTTCCTGCGGGACAATGCCAATTTGCCGCCGCAGACTCTTTAGGGTGACATCCTGAATATTTATTCCGTCAATGAAAATTTCACCCGATTGAGGGTCATAGAAGCGGGGCAGTAGATTGACTAGAGTAGTTTTACCAGCACCCGACGCACCAACTAATGCGATCGCTTCTCCTGGTTGTGCTAATAAACTTAAGTCTTTCAGCACAGGTTCATCTGCCTTGTAGGCAAATGACACATTCCGATACTCAACTTTACCCGTAACGCTTGGCAAGACACTCGCACCTGGTTTTTCCACCACCGTTGGCTGAATCGCTACCAGTTCAAATATGCGATCGACCGATGCCTCACCTTGCTTGAATTCGTTGTAGTTGCTGGTGATATGGGCAATCGGGTCAATAAGTAGCAATGCCGCAGCAACAAATGTGGCAAATTGTGCGCCTGTGAGGTTCCCCATAGAAATTTGCCAACCACCCAGGAGAAACAGCAGCAAAACACTCATCGCATACACAAATCCCACAACTGGGTTCTGAATCGCCCTCAGCCGTTCAGTTGCATACTTCGCTTGACGGTTTTCTTCTGCTTCTTGAGCAAAGCGATCAATCTCAAACTCCTCAGCCGCAAACGCTTGCACAAGGCGAATCCCACTAAACACCTCTGTCAGCAAAGCCGATAAGTTAGAGATGTGATTTTGACTGCGGCGGGAAAACTTCAGCATCTGTTCACCAAACCAGCCAATCAAAACACCCATCAACGGCGCAACGATGAATGTTGCCAGCGTTAGCTGCCAGTTGAGATAAATCATGTAACCCAGCAACACAATTAGCTGCAACACACAAGGGGTAAAGTCATGGAAGACTTTATTGACTACCTCACCAACCCGGTCAATATCTTCAGTGAAGCGGTACGTTAAGTCGCCTGTCTGGACAGTTTCAAAATAGCTGAGGTTGAGGCGTTGGATGTGGGCATAGACTTGCTTGCGTAAGTCTAAGGCGACAAACAGGGCAGCTTTTGCCATCAGGGTGTCTTGCCCATACATCAGGATTTTCTGGACGAGAAAAACTAGGACAAGGCTTCCAGCTATCCGCGCAAGCCCTAGCATATTGCCTTGTCCAATTAAACTGACCAGTTGCCCTGCTAGTGCGGCTTGTAGGGGCCAAAACACTGTAACACCTAGCGTGCAAACAAATGCCTGAGTAATGGTTTTCCAGTGAGGGCGAATATAAGGCAGTAGCTGCCAGTAATTAGAGCGCGTTTTCAAGAGGTAACGTCCAGAACAACATTTTCTTTTTTTGACGCTACCAGTTTTTAAGCTGTTTCTGAGCTTCCTTGTTTTTAGAAAGTACCTTAAACCCACCGTGAACTTAAGGATACTATTGGCGAATTCGGAAGACCTAACCCCCCAGCCCCGCAACCCTCGCAGTGGGTTGGGGGAGTCCGGAAGCCCCTCCCCGAAGCAGAGAGGGGCTTGGGGAGGGGTCACACACGAGAGCTAATTGATCAACAGTATCCTTGAGTCCCTGGTGGATAAATGCTCAGGTACAAGATGTAAAGTTCACCTTCCATTCAGTGGCATCTGAGCAAAATGCTCCTGCACTGAGTCGTCAATGAAGCGATAGCAGCCACCCTCCCGTTTCAAGAATCCCAGTTCAACGGCATGGTCAAGGAACTTAGCATAATTCCAAGGGATAGCCCCACTCTGCTTTAGAATCAAGCGCAGCACAAAATGTTGAAGGCAAGCTAAACCTCCAACATAGATGCCAAAAAACACTCCATTCCCGATTCCGTCAATTAGTAAATCACGAGGTTCCAAAGGTTCTCCCATCGCCAATAGGACTCCAACATAAAGTAGTACCCAGGCTACTCCACCAATAACTGTAAAAATTCCTGCATTTAGACCTGATTCTCTAATTCCTTGATTATTGACAGTTGTATTATCGAAGTCTGGAACCATTAGTCCCCAAATTAGTCCTTCGATTAGCCCCCAAACTAACGAATCAGCCATTCCTAAAATGAGTCCTTCAATTCCCCAGATTAACCAGCAAATCAGGGCATCAATCAGCCCATAAACCAGTCCCCACCACAGCCCTTCAATCACAGAACTCAGTAACTGAGCTTTGGCAAATTCAAGAGAAAATTTAAGACGATTAACTGGGAAAATTTCTTGAGTACGCCCTAAAATCAATCCGTAAGTGATGCCACCAATACTTGCTCCAATGAGTCCCGTCGTTCCCACGTAAATCAGCGCCACTATCAGCCCAGTTATCAGTCCTATAGAAATCTGATAGAACCACTTTTGTTGGGGAGTTCCTAACCAGGAAGATTGCATTCTTTCAATCAGAAACTCTTTAGCTTTGTCTTGTTTGAGCTGACGAGCAAGCCGAGCTAGCCAATAATAGGTTTGTTGTAGGCTGGGTTCAGTTCCTGGTAGATAGATTGGATTGTGAGCGTTGGGAACATCTAGAGGTGGTAAGGTGCCTCTGAGCAAGTCTTGTTCAAACGCTTCAATGAGGGGCTGACTGGAACTGAGTGGGGTATCGAGTTGACCATCGGATTTTGACATAGTTGGAGCTAACTCGGATTAGCTATCTGCAAAGCGTGGCTGATCTGAGTGTAAATCCCTACTCCAATTTTGTGACTTCTAAGCCTGTGATGAGAGGGCGATCGCTCTTTTGGCTTTGGCAACCTCACGCTCCAACTCTTCCCGTGTCTGTGTCGGAAACGGTGATATGTCACTGGAGTCAGCAAATACTCTAGGCATCTTGCTGTTGCTCTTGCCAAATTGCCTGCCGTTCTGTTTCTATGCCCTCCAGCAAATCACTTAAACCTACGCCTTCCTCTTCCATAAGGGCAACAATTTTATCTGCCAACTGGGGAACTTGGGGTTGTTTGGGGGTGAGTAAGACTAGAGGAACGCAACCGCCTTCTGCTTCGGTAACACCGATTTTAAGCAGTGTCAGCATCTGTCCCTCAGTAACATTAAGGTACTCCTGCACAGCATAGTTACTGATAACGTAAAGATTAAGATGCATTAAACCCAGTCCACAGGTAAACCAATGCAATTAGAAGATTATTTTGACTTTCTATCGCCAGATGACATCCGCCTGAAAGGACACCGCATCGGCATTGATAATGTGCTTGATTATTATTTGGAAGGATATTCACCAGAAGAGATTGCTGCTAATCTACCTACTCTGAGCTTAGAGCAGATTTACGGGACGATTACTTACTATTTGCATAATCAGGCTGATATAGATGCCTACCTATTACGTTTGGCGAGATGGCGCGAACAGCGTTATCAGGAATCGTTAGTCAATCCTTCACCGTTGGCGCAACGTATAATTGCAAAAAAGCAAGAGCGAGCTAAAGAGCGAGGAAATCCTTTGTGAAGGTACGTTTCTTGCTTGATGAGAATTTGTCATCTCGGCTTAAGGTAGCTGTCCTGCGTCTAAATCCTGTGATCGATATCTTGCGTGTGGGCGATCCTAATGCACCGCAACTAGGAACACTCGACCCAGATATATTAGGCTATCTGGAGTTATCGCAACGGCTTTTGGTAACAGACAACCGTACCAGTATGCCAGACCATCTGGAAGCACACTGGGCAGATGGCGGGTACATTTGGGGGTTACTTTGGGTACGTCCCAAAACATCAATAGGGCAGTTGGCGGAAGAACTTTTTGTGATTTGGGAGACGACTGAAGCTGAAGAATGGAGAGATTATGTAGATTGGATTCCGTTTCAGGGACAAGTTTAATTGCTTGAAGCGTTACAAGAAGCGATCGCAAGCGAATGGCGTTTTGAATGGATGAGGGGAGATGCGATCGCAAAAATTAGCCGCTAAACTTCGAGAATTGGATGTTGACCCGGATGAATTGTAAGTGCGATCGCTCTTTTCTATAATGCGATCGTCCAAAAATCTAAGGATTCTTTCTACTCTTGTGCAGCAAGCAGAGTCTCCTGGTATAGCTGTTGACTTATGCGTTTACCTTGGGCAATAAGAGCGTCTAGCACTTCTTTAACGCTAGGAATCAATCCTTGATCTTTGGCAAGTAACAGTGTGCCGATTGTACCGATAACGGGTAAGTTTCGAGACAGCGCCACTCGACGCGCCGCTAAATCATCTATCAATAGCTGATCTACACCTAACTCCTCAGCAAGGATAATCGCGGCACATTCACCCAAGTCAAGCTGGATACCATCTTGAAGAATAGGTACATTCTCAGCATTGGTAATTGAGCGCACCTCAATCCAAGTTGCTGATTGTACCGCACTTACTGCTGGATGCGTTCCGGTGGTTACTTCGTTGTAAACTTCTTCAGGGATGATGACTTGCCCAAAGATATCCCTCAATAAATTTAGCTGTCCAACCTTTGCCAATTCACTCAGGGGTGTGGTGTCTGAAACAACGATCACTTGGAATATTTCTCCAAGGTACGCTTGGCTTTGGCAACCTCACGCTCCAACTCTTCCCGTGTCTGTGTCGGAAACGGTGATATGTCATACACATCCATTAGGTCGGAAAGTTGCCAGCGATCAATGCCTAGAAGTTTTGCTGCCCGTCCTGCGCTGATATCACTATGTCGTAGCAGTGTCATCACATAGGCTTCCCGTGCTTTGCTTTCTGCTTCTAACTTGTGTGCTTCAGGGATTTCAGGAATAACTACTGTGAACTTGACTTCAGTCTCTGGTTGTTGCGTCTGCATCTGGAGGGTAGTGGTTGTTGGCTGTGTTGAGCTTGCTCTTATGTTGACTATATGTCACAATTAATGAACATGACTATAAAGCTTAAGATGGAAGCAAAACAACTGTCTCTTTTTTCTAATGTAGAGGAGCAAAATCTTGCATCTAGGCAGAAGACAGCAAAGTTAGGACGTTACGAACGTATCCAACGTGAACTAGAGACAGGTGAGTGCGATCCTTACAAAACATTTGTTGAAATTAGTTCGCTGCCCACACCTCCCTCCAACTATACATTTGTCGATCTTTTCTGCGGTGCGGGTGGAGTGACACAAGGTTTAGTCCAAGCAGGATTTCAACCTGTAGCAAGTGTTGAAGTGAACCCAATAGCATCAGCAACACACAAAAGGAACTTTCCACAATGTCATCACTTTAACGGTGATATCGAACAATTTAATCCAATAGACTGGCTTAATCAAATTGGTTCGCCTGAAGTTCATTTGGTTGTAGGGGGTCCTCCGTGTCAGGGATTCTCAGTTGCAGGAAAGCGCAACCCTGATGACCCTCGCAATCGTCTATTTCGTGAATTTGTAAGAGTCGTTTCAGAAATACGACCGTGGTATGTTGTTATGGAAAACGTGCCGGGGATTCTTACCATGCAGAAAGGGGCTGTTAAGAAAGCCATTTGTGAGGCATTTGAGGCAATTGGTTATCCTCATGTTTCTATTGCAATTCTTGAATCTGCTGCCTATGGAGTCCCGCAAATTCGCCCACGAGCCATTTTTATTGCCAACCGATTTGGCATGAAGAACCCATATCCAAAAGCTCAACTGTTGCCTCATCAATACAAACCGATTGAATCAGCAATTTCTGACCTTCCTGAGTGGACACCACTACCAGAAATTAATCATGAATGGACTCGGCATTCACCTAAGTACATGGAACGAATTGCTAAAGTTCCACCAGGCGGTTCTTTGTATAAAACTTATGTCGATGCCTTCAAGCGTCAATATCCTGGAAAACCTAGTATGACTGTCAAAGAGAATCATGGTGGTACTCATATTCACCCATATCTTAACCGTGTTATTTCAGCCCGTGAAATGGCTAGATTACAGACATTTCCAGATTCATTTGTTTTTGAAGGTTCTATGAAGAAAGCTATGTGGCAGATTGGTAATGCTGTGCCGCCTCGTCTAGCAGAGTGTATCGCTTGGGCGCTTATACCGTACTTAACTGATATTGCACTTAATATCCAACGTGGAGATACTGTTAATCGTCCTTTGCAGACTCAGCTAATCTTTGATTGAGAGCATCACGCCAAGCCTCAAAATTATACCAACCACATCCAATACATCCTTCCTCAGCCTCAGTACCGCGCTGATGTATAGAAGCCCAATCTTCACCGCCTTCATACCAAAACCTTATGCTAAAAGGTGTCCCTCTTTTCCCAGTTTTAATACAGCGTTCACAACTTCTCGATTTCAGAAGATTGTGATTACCAGAAGAATCCTTCTTTAGCAATTGAAATTTTTCCTTAATTTCATCCTCATTTATTGAGGTAAGATGTGGTGGCTCATTACTTCCCCAACGCTCCATGGGAAACCGATGGTCAATGACTAACTCATGGGTGGCACGTTGCCTTTGTTCGATTACATCTGTATAAGAATAAATTTCCAAAATTCTTCTTACTAAAGAGTTTGGTATTTTAGCAGCAGAATTTGCTGATTTTATCTCTCCTGTCCAGTGGTCTTGTTTGGTTATACGCTGGCAATTATTACAAGGTCTAGACTCTGATTCGATAACCAAACCAGGACGATTTTTACTACCACGTTGCAAGCCTTGAATGCCCCCACCTCCAGCATATTGCTCCGAGGCTACTTGTCGGCCCTCACACCTGCGGCAATGCCATGCTCGATCCGACAAAAGGTTAAAGACTTTCAGTTGCGTTGGGGCTGTTTGAAGTTGAGCCTTGATTTGAGAAACTAGATTTTCACTCACTTTGAATTCAAAACTCGTTTTCTAGATTATTGAGAAGGTCTGACACTGTTGTGTTTAAGCCACTAGCAAGACTTACAAGAGCAGTCAAAGAGGGATTTCGTACTCCGCGTTCCACCCCAGATATGTAGGTACGGTCTAAGTTAGCGCGTAGTCCCAGTTCTTCTTGTGAGATGCCAAGCTTAGTCCGGCGCTGCCTCACGAGGTAGCCTAAGGCACAAAGGATTTTGCCTTTTGCTTTTTCCATATACTGATTTTCAATGTCTACGGACTATCAGTCTACGGACGATGTGTCACATAGATTATCGCCCTAGCAAACCTCAATGACTAAACCTAACGTCTCAACCAATTGTGAAGAATCCCCTTGTGCCGAGAGAGCGATCGCTTCTGCTGGATCGATAAAATTTAGGCAGCAATGATCCAACCCTGCTTAAATTTGACTGTTCCCTATCTTCCCCTATGATCGGCAATCTACCGAACGTCAATGCTCTACGCGCTCGCCACACTGGCTGGGATAAACCAACCCCGCAAAATCTCAAAGACATTGGCACCATTGAGTTTTTCTGGCGGAATTTGTTCGAGGCAATCTTCTATCCCAACCAGGATAACTGACAACAGCAGTGGCAACAACTTTACGATCTAATTCTTGAACGGTGTCCCAACAACGATGAGCGTTACACCACCCTTATCTACCTAGAGAAGGTCAAGAAAACGCTCAAAAGAGACGAGGATCGGACAAAGCACTGGAAATCAGTGTTAATTTACCTGGAAAATACAAGAGATTGGGCAAGAAAATCGATTATTCGTGCCTAAGCGTTGGTCTTCTTCTGATTACCTTCTTGTTTACCCACCTAGCTAAAATGCGATCGCTTTCTTAGACCCCTATTCAAGGAGACGAAGCGATCGCATTAGTCAATCAATAAAACCCGACAACTCAAGCCGCAGACGCTCTCAGCCCTCTACTCCAACTATCAAGATCAGCCAAAGCGCGATCGCGATACATCCCATATCGCTCTTGCTTATTCTTAATTCGCTTACCCAGTTCTGGCAGAATTCCAAAATTCGGTGGCATTGGTTGGAAATGCTTCGGTGATGCCGAACTGATAAAGTCAAACAGCGCACCCATCATCATCGTAGTTGGCAGCGTTACAGGCTCCAATCCTAGTACTAACCGCGCTGCATTCGTCCCTGCCAGCCAACCCCCTGCCGCTGCTGCTGTATAGCCTTCTGTACCCACCAGTTGACCTGCCGCTAGCAAAGTTGGGCGTTTTTTAAATTGCAGCGTCGGGTGCAATAGCTGAGGCGCATTCAGGAACGTGTTGCGGTGCATCACACCCATCCGGACAAACTCCGCTTCCTCCAAACCTGGAATCAGCCGAAATACCCGTTTCTGCTCACCCCAGCGCAGATTGGTTTGGAATCCCACCATATTCCAAAGTTGACCCGCCTTATCTTCCTGTCGAAGTTGTACGACAGCATAGGGACGCTGGGATTGGTTTTCTGGAGCGCGAAAATCTCCCTTTCGAGCATCAAATAACCCCACTGGCTTCAAGGGACCATAGCGCATCGTATCTTCGCCGCGCCGTGCCATCTCTTCAATTGGCAAGCAACCCTCAAAGAACTTAGCCGTTTCTTGCTCAAAATCTTTCAATTCCGCTTTTTCGGCAGCACATAATTCCTGCCAGAAGTGCAGATACTGCTCTCGATTCATCGGACAGTTGAGATAAGCCGCTTCGCCCTTATCGTAACGCGAGGCAAAAAAAGCAATCTCACGATTAATTGATTCTCCTGTGACAATGGGACTTGCCGCATCAAAAAAGCTGAAGTATTCCATGCCCGTGAAGCGTTGCAAGTCTTCAGTTAAAGCAGGGCTAGTTAGAGGACCAGTCGTCAGAACAACAACTCCCTCAGTAGGAATTTCCTGAACTTCTGAGCGACGCAACTCAATCAAGGGATGAGTCGCAAGCGTTTGCGTTAAGTTGTGGCTAAACACTCCTCTATCTACCGCTAGTGCGCCACCCGCAGGAACCGCGTGTTCATCAGCCGTGCCGATAATTATAGAGCCAAGGCGACGAAGTTCTTCGTGCAACAAACCCGCCGCGCGATCGCTTGAGAGGGCACCAAAGGAATTACTACAAACCAGTTCCGCCAGTTCCTCGGTGTGATGAGCAGGGCTTTTTCTTAAGGGGCGCATTTCATGGAGTACCACTGGCACACCCGCCTTAGCAATCTGCCATGCGGCTTCTGTACCAGCTAGTCCACCACCAATTACATGAATCATTTGCTTCTCCATCATTCATCCTCCTCGTCTCTTGCCCCGTTCAAGGAAGTATTCTTGCCTTGCTACTTCCTCCATGGTCACTTGTTGAGGTTGGCGCTTGTACTCCCAAGACGTTTACTTTTCTTGTTCTTCTACCATGCCAGGGTCGATCAGTGTAATGTCAAATGGATCAAGTGGTCCACTCTTGCGATTGTTGCGTTTGAGTAAATAATAGGTAACACTTACCCCAGGCCCAAACACAACCTTGTCCTCATTTTTGAGGTCATAGCTTTGAATTTTGCGTCCATGAATTACGATACCATTGGCACTGAGTTGACCTTGAAGATTGCCATTGACAATTTGGTAGTAGTAGTTTCCGTCATCACGCTGTTGCCGGACTAACGTGGCATGTCGGCGAGAAACAAACAGTGAAAAGAGACGAATATCACATTCAGCGTCTCTCCCAATGGAATATACCTCTCCTCCCAAGGGAATTTCTTTCCGTCCCTGGTCATCTTTCACAATCAACCAATGAACCTCTTGCGGTTCTGAAGGGGAGATTGGCTTTGTAGTTGAACCAATAGGTGAAAGATTGTGTTTCGAGTGATGGAAGTGAGAGGTTTCGGCTTCAGGCATTTTCACAATCCTTGGCTTTACAGGGTTTGAATAAAACGTCAAGCGACTTCTCGTGACGAAGTGAAGTTTTGCAGGACAAAAGATTGGATGGCTGACAGTGCAACTTCGACAATTGAGCGCAGAAGACTGCCTATATGCGCTCAATTGAAGAGCATTAGTTCACGAAATCTTAGAGACGCAACCCTGAGTTTTGAATTAGATTAGCTTAACCATCTTCCATGAAATGCAACTTGAATACACATTAGCTTAAATGACTTTTTCTCCCTTGAGGTAGAACTTTACGAATGTGCAACCTAAAAGACGAATAGCTAATTACGCACTAGTCCTCAGCCTCCTAAACATTTAACAGCCCAGTGAGCGTACCTGGTGGCGGTAAAATGATACTTACTAAAATCAATAGAGCCAGAAATCCTACTAGATCACGCCAGTTGTCAAGTTCTGAGACATCGTTTAAGGCTGGTTCATCTGCGACTGGCAGGAATAATAAAATAATCGCCAACGTTAATAAATCTGACTCCTGCAAGGCAAGTACCAGCACCAGCAGGCGGGTAATCTGACCAATAGTTGCACCCGTTCTCTGTCCAAACATAGCATGGACGATGTGACCTCCATCAAGTTGCCCCACTGGCATCAACTTCAACGCGATCGCGATTAAACCGACATAGCCTGCCACTGCCACAGGATGCAAATTAATTGCCATTGTTGGCGTTAATTCATTACCTAATGCCAACTTACTGAGTAGGGTTAGCAAGAAGGAAAATCTTGGATTAAGGGATTCAAAATTTAACAGTCCTGAGGCATCTGAAATTGGAACGACTCTGGAGTGGATAAGCCCCCAAATTAAAATCGGTAAGGTGACAATCAACCCGGCTAAGGGTCCAGTAATCCCAACATCAAATAAGGCTTTACGATGCGGAACAGGCGATCGCATCTGAATAAATGCGCCAATTGTCCCTAGGGGAAAGAATTGCATTGGAGGCAACGGGATAAAGTAGGGCAGCGTTATCCGCATTTTGTACAGCCTTGCTACCCAGTAATGACCCAATTCATAGACACTCAAGATTGCTATCAGTGCTAAGGCATAAGGGAACCCTTTCACTAAAGTCGAGGGGTTAAGCTCTTTTTCAGTAAGCCCCGCAATCAGTGCGCCTCCCATTGTGGTGGTCAACAAGGTAGTCAACAGTAACCCCAACGCCAAAATTGGGCGCGACACAGGTTCCGACTCAGTCCCTACCTTGGCTTGAGTTTGCGTATTCGGAACTAAAGCAAAGAAGGGAGTCCCATTCAGGCTTTCTTGAAAAATTACAAAAAAGCGATCGCCAAATTCGGCTTCAATATTTTGCCGTACTGTCTGATAGGCTGCCTCTGGGCTTGTGCGTAGCTTTCCTCGACACAAAACAGCTTGGGGACGATACTCAACATTCTGAAGATAGTAAACTCCCCAGGGAAAGCAATTTCTAAGGTCAGTTTCTTCCTGTTTGCTAATTGGGCGTAGCGCTGACTCTTCACTCGCTATTGGAACTGTTGGTTTTGGCGTTAATGCTGGAGGTGTTGTCTCTGTTCCCTGAGTTGCTGGAGGGGTAGAATCGCGGCGTCCCCACTGAATCAAGAACCAGTACAACGGCAGGCAAATCACGAAAGGTCCAAATACAAGGGCAGGTGGCATCGGTGCATCTTCATACAGCTGATTCCATCCACTCCAGACCAGTGCAGGAGTCATCATTACCAGCCACAATAACCAGACTGGTGTCCGGGTAATGCTTGCCACACTACGCTGGACGATGAAGTAAGTGATAATGCCTAGTAGAATTAGGAGCAACAGTTCCATGATGATAGATCACAATTGGTGTAATGGAGCGATCTTGACCAAGAGGGGAGGATTTTATAGTAGATGCCTTGTTCCGTATAGGCACTGGCACCATGAGGCATAAGTCAAGATAAGCAAGTAGGCGCAATCAAACAGAACTTATCGTTTTGGGGACTGTGGGCTAGTGAGTAGTGGCTGGGTAAAGTTTCCCAAGCTTTAATCACTTAAACCAGCAATGTTTATTTCCAACGCTCTACTTAGTTCTTCTTCGGAATATCAATTGCCCCCTACTGGGCAGCATTTTCTTCCCCTCTCCCTCATCTCCCACTCTCTCCATCTTTCATAAAGGTTAGTACCGTTCACTCAAACTACAGGCAGACAAGCATTGTGCAACCTGATTTCCCCGAAAAGGGCAATATTACTCCTCCTCAAACCCCACCGTCAAATCTGCAACCTGCTGTACTCAAACCACCACGCCCTGTCCTAGAAACAATTTTCGCATTTCCACCCAATCGCGATACGTTAGGTGGTACGGCATATCTTATTGTAGGAAATTCCGCCAATCTCCTGATCGATTGTCCGGCGTTGAATGAAACCAACGAACAATTCATTCGACAACAAGGGGGAGTGTCCTTACTATTCCTAACTCATAGAGGTGGCATTGGGAGAGCGCAGGAAATTCAGAAGATGTTCGGCTGTACTATTGTGGTTCAAGAACAAGAAGCTTACCTGTTGCCGGGACTAGACGTAAGTCCCTTCCAATACGAGTTTACTCTCACTCCCAACTGTAGCGCTATCTGGACACCGGGTCACTCGCCAGGTTCTTCTTGTCTTTACTTCACCTGTGCAGGTGGTGTTCTGTTTTCTGGGCGTCATCTATTGCCAAATCGACAAGGCAAACCAGAACCTTTACGCACTTCAAAAACCTTTCATTGGCGAAGGCAAATTCAAAGTGTGCAGTCCTTAATTGAGCGCTTTACACCGACAACATTGCATTACATTTGTCCTGGTGCTAATACAGGAAGTTTGCGAGGCAAAGGCGTAATTGATCAGGCGTATGAGCAACTAACTCAACTGAATTTAGCAGCTTTGCGACATACTCAACCTTTGCTTTGAAGCTTTTCTGACATCTTTGAAGCTAACAACACGTTAACCTCATCCCACGCCCTTAATGACGTGGGAATTCAGTTTAGCGGGACAACAAGCTTAGTTACTTACAGCATCAGCCACTACGGAGTTGGATGCCAGAAACTCTATAGCTGCTTGATATTGACCATCTGCTGTTGTGCCGACTTGATTGAACGTTATTTGTTCTAACGGCACCTGAAAGTCTGGGGTGATGCCTAGTTTATGAATATCATGGTGGTTTGGTGTTTCGTACTTGGCAACAGTTACGGCTAATCCTGACCCGTCTGATAGGTCAAATAATGACTGGATTAAGCCTTTGCCAAAGGTTTTTTCACCAACTAGTTTAGCTCTCCCGTTATCCTGTAATGCTCCAGCGAGAATCTCACTAGCGCTGGCACTTCCTTGGTTGACTAAGACTACTAAAGGGTCTTCCGTTAGTGCCGGGCCATTGGCTTCAAAACTACCTAGCATTCCCTGTCGGTTAACGGTATAAACAACTGTTCCCTTATCCAACCAGAGACGAGCAATTTCGATACCAGCTTGCAACAGACCACCGGGATTATTTCGTAGGTCAAGGACATAAGCATCTGCGCCCTGTTCTTCGAGTTGATTAATCGCGTCAGCGACTTCAGTCGGGGCATTGGCACTGAACTGGGTCAGGCGAATGTAACCAACTGGGGTACTACCAGGGTGGGTATCTAAGACGGCATAAACTGGGTTGAGAGCGATGCGATCGCGTACCAGTTCGATTGACTTTGGCTTCCCATCATCACCTTGAATTCTCAGAGTAACCGTCGTACCAATGGGGCCGCGCATCCGAGAGGCGGCTTCATCGAGAGTGAGTTCTGAAGTTAGTACACCATCAATTTCCAGGATGCGATCGCGTGGGCTAATTCCCGCCTGATCAGCGGGTGACCCAGCAATTGGGGCAATTACTTCTAATTCTCCCGTCTCAGCATCCAGAGCAATTTGTAGTCCTACACCCGATAGTTCTCCGGAGGTATTGACCTGTAAACTGCGATACTGGTTGGGCTTCAAGAGTCGCGTGAAGGGGTCGTCAAGACTCTCTAGCATTTTTTGAATCGCTGCATAGGTCGCTTCGCGATTATCTAGCCGCTGTTTCAACGTTTTTTCTCGTAATGCCCACCAATTTTGATCATTAAACGTGTCATCTATATACGCTTGAGAGACGATTCGCCACGCTTGCGAGAAAATCTTTTGCTCCTCTGTAAAAGCAGATGCTGGTGCTGTCCACCATGCCGATGAGAAGATGATTTGGCAGATTAGTAAAACTCCAACCCAGAAAGCTCGTTTGTGCATGACTAAAATTTTCACTTCAGGCTTTAATTCCCTAAATTGTCAGTGTGGCAGAGCCTAGGGACGACGCGATCGCGTGAAATCAACTACCGTAGACTGTTGACGGTTCACCGTTCACACCTCAACATCAACCGTCAGTCGTCAACAGCATCCCCTCTTTAGTAACCCTTAAGGTACAGGTCGAAGGCAAGCTATTAAGAGTTACGGCACCGCAACGTCTACCTCTGACAAGCTATGTTACATTTCTTGTATAGCGGACATCAAACCGGGTCAGCGTTCCTGATCAGATTTGTGTAAGCTCAGCTTTATTGGTGTGTTTCCCCTCACCCAAAGCCATAATCAATTTCCTCGGTGGCAGAGTGCCGCTTGAGGGTTAACTACGTCAAAAACAGCAATATCCTTTTAGGAATTCTGGCTTCATGTTTTCAAAGCAGATAACCGACTCAAAAGCCTTCAACTGGTTTGAGGAGCGTCTAGAAATTCAGGCACTTGCCGACGACGTTACCACAAAGTATGTACCTCCGCACGTTAATATTTTTTACTGCCTGGGTGGGATTACTCTCGTTTGCTTCCTAATCCAGTTTGCTACTGGGTTTGCAATGACCTTTTACTATAGACCAACGGTCACCGAGGCATTCTCCTCCGTGCAGTACTTAATGACGGAAGTCAACTTCGGCTGGCTCATCCGCTCTATTCACCGCTGGTCTGCCAGCATGATGGTGCTGATGATGATTTTGCACACGTTCCGTGTCTACCTCACTGGCGGTTTCAAAAAGCCTCGTGAGTTGACTTGGGTGACCGGTGTAATCCTGGCAGTAATCACGGTTTCTTTTGGTGTTACCGGTTATTCGCTGCCTTGGGATCAAATCGGCTATTGGGCTGTCAAAATTGTCTCTGGTGTTCCTGAGGCAATTCCTTTTGTCGGTACTTTTATGGCTGATCTAGTACGCGGTGGCAGTAGCGTTGGTCAAGCCACCCTAACTCGCTACTACAGTGCTCACACCTTTGTTCTACCTTGGCTGATTGCGGTCTTCATGCTGTTACATTTCATCATGATCCGCAAACAAGGTATTTCTGGTCCCTTGTAAATTAACACGTTGCAGTTAGCGATTAGCCCTTACTTGTCTATTGTCTTTCCTGATAATCTTCTGCTAAGAGCTAAACGCTAACTGCCTCCTGCTTGCTGATCTTTTCTTTGTTGATTAAGGAGAATAATCTACGATGTCAATTCTCAAAAAGCCGGATCTAGCTGATCCAAAATTACGTGAAAAGCTTGCCAAGGGAATGGGTCACAACTACTACGGTGAACCCGCTTGGCCAAACGACCTTCTTTATACCTTCCCCATCGTCATTATGGGGACGATTGCGCTGTGTATTGGTTTGGCGGTGCTTGACCCAGCAACGGTTGGTGAACCAGCCGATCCGTTCGCAACACCTCTAGAAATCCTTCCTGAATGGTATTTATACCCAGTTTTCCAAATTCTACGCACGCTACCGAACAAACTGTTGGGTGTTGCTTGCATGGCTGGCATTCCTTTGGGTATGATTTTGGTTCCCTTCATTGAGAACGTGAACAAGTTTCAGAACCCATTCCGTCGTCCTGTAGCGACTACAGTGTTCTTGATTGGCACCCTTGTTACGATCTGGTTGGGTGTTGGCGCAACCTTACCAATCGACAAATCCCTGACCTGGGGTCTGTTTTAAGAAAGCGATCGCTCACCTCAATGCCTGTTGATGTTTTAGCTGTACGGATGTACTGCCAAAAGACATTAACAGGCATCAGTTTTTTGTAAGTTCTGAGTATCAACGTTTAAAAATTAGAGGGTGAGGGGAAGCACCCTTCATCATTCATGCTATCAAATTTGTTAGTCAATTCAAATTGAAAACATTCCTCTATATTTATTTTTATTAATATTCTTCTTTATACCTATTGAGGTAGCATTAAATTAGCGATACATAACTACCTCAGTTGGAAAACTATCCTACTTGAGAGGGAGCTGCTCTACAAAAAGCTCAGGGTGTCTATGCAAAATCAGCATCACTAGTATCCGTGCAGAATTTACTAAAAGCCACTTGATGGGAGTTTACAGAGCAAGCTAAGTTTTTTTGCTCTTATCTTTAGGTTAATAGTAATTATTTAAAACAATCGGTAATATGGTTGTTTACTTTTCAATTTCTAGTAAGCTGCTGTAAGGTAGGCTCAGCAAAAAGTCGAGCAAAGGGATGTTATTATTTGAGCGCCTCAAAGTCAAAAGCGATCTGAATGTCATCACTGACTTAAACGGATGGTTTGCACAAAATTGTTCAAACTATATCTCTCGGATCAACAGATCTTCTCATTCATTCGCTCACTTGAATTTAGCTCTGACAGAAGGATTTACTAATGCTGTTCGCCATGCTCATCACAAATTACCCTCCGAAACAGCAATTGAAATCGAGCTAGCTATCTGGGATGAGCGGATAGAAATTCGTATCTGGGATTATGGAGAGCCTTTTGATCCAAATAATTTAGTGGAACCTATGCCAGGAACTCTCTGCATTGGTGGGTATGGGTGGTTTCTGCTTAGACGCCTTGCTGATCACGTTATCTATGAACGCTGTCAAGATGGTAGGAATTGTCTATTGATTTGCAGTAGCCTCTAACTTGAAAATAAGGCAGAGGGCAGAAGGCAGAAGGCAGAAGGATTTTCATCCATTTGTTGTGAGCTTTCGTCTCATGGTGTCTAAGTTGAAGATAGGTGTTAGGTAGTAGGGAAGAAGAATTTTCATCGCAACGTTCGTGAGTAATCCCCATGAAAGTCTATCTTAAACAGTTAGGAAATTTGGAGGTCAGACGATTAAAGGCACAACTGACCACATCTTTATTTTTCTAGAAATTTTTAAGTGTGAAGGAGGCATTCAGTCCTATGTCAAAGATATTTTACAAGCCTACTTGTCCCTAACTTCTCAAACAGGACAAACTACAGCTGAGGTGTTTTTGCTCAGGGATAGTCCTAACTGCGAAAATCCCTTGGATACCTACTCACTTAAATTTCATTACCTGGAAACTCGGCTACCTCTACTAGGCCGTTTGAGGTTAGCCGTGGCACTTGGTTGGTGTTTGTGGCGGCGATGTCCTAGTCATGTTTACTGTGGACATATTAAGCTAGCACCACTAACTCAGCTATTGTGTCAATGGCGGGGTGTTCCCTATACAGTATTGACCTATGGGAAAGAAGTTTGGTATCGCTTGCCAAATCGTGAACATAGTGCCCTAGCAGCAGCGACAGAAATTTGGACAATTAGCCGTTATAGTCGCGATCGCCTTTGTGCGGCTAATGACTTGGATACCCAGAAAGTCCAGATGTTGCCTTGTGTAGTGGATGGCGATGTCTTTACCCCTGGCTCTAAGTCACCCGAATTAATCGCACGCTATAGTATAGCGGGTGCCAAGGTGCTGATGACCGTAGCGCGACTGTGGTCGGGTGATATTTACAAAGGTGTCGATGTTACCATTCGAGCAATACCTGCGATCGCAAAAGTTTTCCCGAATGTTAAATATCTAGTCATTGGTCGTGGCGATGACCAACCAAGACTAGCACAATTGGCGAAAGATTTGGAAGTTAGCGATCGCGTTATCTTTGCGGGTTTCGTCCCCACCGCCGATCTTGTAGAACACTACCGCCTTGCTGATGCCTACATCATGCCCTCCCAAGAAGGCTTTGGCATTGTCTATCTAGAAGCAATGGCTTGCGGTAAACCAGTACTGGGGGGTGATGCTGATGGTTCCGCTGACCCTTTACAGGATGGGCATATTGGCTGGCAAGTCCCCCACAGAGACCCCGAAGCGGTTGCTTCTGCTTGTATCGAAATTCTTAAAGGCGACGATCAGCGCTGTAATGGTCAGTGGTTACGAGAACAATCCCTTACCCGATTTGGGAAAGAAGCACTCACTCGGCAGTTAAAACAGTTTCTAAATAGGGGGAATGGGGAATAGGGAATAGGGAATGGGGAACTTCCTTGTTAAGGATTAAGCACCATGAGACGCCTCACGAACGTTGAAATAAAAATTCTTCTCCCCCTGCCTCCGGGAGCCTCCTCTGCTCTTCCTACCTATTTTCTTAGAGGAGGGTTGTTGACAAAGACTCTTGAAATTCCCAATTCCCAATTCCCAATTCCCAATCTCAGGTAAAGACGAATCTGAACTAGGATGGAGATATCTCCATACCGTCATGAAATCTTCGTTACTGTGAACCAGGACATCCCTAAAACTTTTCGGCTTAACCTATCTGGCATGGGCTGTTGGCTCACGCTCTTAACAACGTTTTTGTTGCTAGGAGCGGTTGGCTTGGGCTGGGTGGTCAACGGGTTCTTGATTCTGATTGGATTAGTACTGATTTCACCTGTAATTGGGTGGTTTGTGTTTCGCTGGTGGTTGAGACGCAATCTCGTTGAAGATAAGTGCCCAGTTTGTACCTATGAGTTTACTGGGTTTAACCAAACGGAATGTCAATGTCCCAGTTGTGGAGAACCCCTACGAGTCGAACAGGGGCATTTTAACCGTTTGACACCTCCCGGTACGATTGATGTTGAGGCAGTAGAAGTATCAGTTAAGCAGATTGAAGATTAGCAATTAATCGTTAGTAGGCTTCCCACTAACGACTAACAACCAACAACTAAGGTGATTTCCGAGAAAAAGCTTACCGCTGAGATCAGGTAGTAGGATTCTTATTAGTAAAGCTATAGGGGATGAAGCCGTGTCACGCTCCAATCAAGAAACTGAGAAATTAAGCATCAGCC
>JAESFV010000230.1_pt1 | contig 58311 bp, 50 predicted proteins | sample 9269471 | NCBI WGS metagenome assembly JAESFV01 (sample SAMN14502647, study PRJNA617108) | algae metagenome | isolation source: Symplocastrum torsivum CPER-KK1 and co-occurring heterotrophs from... | place: USA: Central Plains Experimental Range, Colorado | collected 2001-01-01
TCACCTCTTCCCATTCCGAACAGAGAAGTTAAGCCCGCCTGCGCAGATGGTACTGCAATCCTGTGGGAGAGTATGTCGCCGCCTTCCTTTGAAAAGGGTTCCCGATTGGGAACCCTTTTTTGTTTTGGGGAAAATTAAAATATAGGAATGATAAAGTTTTTCTAAAATTCTTTTACCCCAATTGGGAATAAGGTAACTTTATATAGTAACATAAAATTCAATGCTATGAAAAAGTTGCTTTATTTATCGATGTTGTTCCTGAGTTTAGGTTTGTTTGCTTCTTTTGAAAGTATAAAAGCCCTGAAAAATGATTCATTTATACAGGAAAAGGAATATAAAAAGATAGCTCCGGAAGAAGTTAAGAAAGAAGCCCTTATCAATATAAAGGCAAAATATGGTGATTACCAAATAGTTGAAGCTGGTGTTGCTGCTGATGGAGAGTATAAACTGGTCTTAAAAAAAGACAATGCTTCCATTACGGCCCTGTTTACAGCAAATGGTGAGTTAATTAAAATATTACAATAAAATCCGGTTTAATTACCGGATTTTTTGTTTTTATAAAATTCACATACAGAGTTCATTAGGCATTCACTGTGTTTTGGATTGGACGGCCTGCAGGTTTCTCTGCCTAAGAATGATATTGCCATTCCAACTTCTGACCACATTGATTTTGGCAATACTTCCATCATTTCCTTCTCAATTTTGTCAGCATCCTTTCCCTTTGCAATTCCTAATCGGGGAGCTACTCTCACCACATGCAAATCGGCCATTATACCTTCAGCCGGAACTCCTGCTTCTCTCATGATGACATTGGCAGATTTTCTTCCAATACCTTTCAGGGCAGTCAATTCCTTCATAGTCACAGGAATATTTTTATCCTGTTTTATACTCTCAGCAATTTCAAGAAGCCATTTGATTTTATTACCATGAAAGCGAACTTCTTCAATATAAGGAAGTAAGGATTTCTCATCCGTCTGAGCCAGAGATTTCATATTTGGGAACGCCTGGAACAAATTGGGAGCAATTTTATTGATATGTGCATCGCTGTCCTGTGCAGATAAAACAACCATAACCAACAACTGATATAAGTTTTTATACTCTAACGGATGTTGTTTGTTTTTATATTTAGCAATCAATGGTTTTAGGGCTGTTGCCCAATCTGTCTGCTCATTAAATAGATCCATATTACTTTTCTTTAAAGTCTACAGATAAAGAATTGACACAATAGCGTTGTCCCGTTTCTGTTGGACCGTCATCAAAAACATGGCCTAAATGACCACCACAATTTGCACATAGAATTTCAGTACGCAGCATACCGTGTGAAGTATCCTTAACATATTCTATTTTTCCAGGCAATGCTTCATCAAAAGAAGGCCATCCGCAGTGGGAATCAAATTTAGAACTGCTTTCGAATAATGGCTCTCCACAAGCACCACAGCAATAGGTTCCCTTTTCAAAAAATAAGTTATATTTTCCGGAATGGGGAAATTCAGTTCCTTTTTGGCGTAAAATTTTATAACGTTCGGAACCCAATTCATTTTTCCATTCTTCTTCGGTTTTGTTTACTGGATATTTCATAGCATTATTTTTTAGCAGGTACAAACTTTATAGAAACAGAATTAGTACAGAAACGTTTTCCTGTGGTTTGAGCCGGTCCATCATCAAAGACATGACCCAAATGTCCGCCACATTTAGCACACATGACTTCCGTTCTGACCATTCCAAAACTGGTATCTTCCTTATAGATTACAGAACCTTTAATGGCCTGATCGAAAGAAGGCCAACCGCAATCAGAATGAAATTTGGCATTGGAAGTAAAAAGAACATTTCCGCATGCTGCGCAAACATAATTGCCTTTTTCGAAATGATTGTAATATTCTCCGGTAAAAGCTCTTTCGGTTCCTTTTTTTCGAAGCACTTCATATTGTTCCGGTGTCAGTTCTTTTTTCCATTCCGCATCGGTTTTTTGGATTTGTTTTGGTGTTTCTTTTTTTGAAATTTCCTTTTTTTCCTGGCTATGACAGGACAAAAAAGCAAAAATAGAAACCAGCAATACAATATAGTGTCTCATAATTTTTAATTTAGAAATTCTATAATTTTTTTAATGACTTTAGTATCACCCAATATTTTTCGGTGACCAAGACCTTCTGTTATGACTAATTCGCCGTCTTTTAAGTTTTCCCGGATATGATAGGCTGCTTTAACAGGAACGTCTTCATCCTCTTTATCATGGATAACCAATACAGGAATGGTTACTTCCTTTGCGGCCCTGTAGGCTGAAAAATTATCCATAGGTTCCTTGATTTTCTTTTCAAAACTGGCTTTCATTTTTTTACTGATAGCAATATTCATTCCCAATTTCTCAATAAAATCATCCATAATATCTTCCACAATATCGCCACTTCCAATAATCACCGCTTTTTTTACATTTAATCCTCTTTTTATAGCATTTAAAATTGACATACCTCCCAATGAATGGCCTATAGCATATTCAAATGGTCCGAATTTTTTTTCTAATTCCAGAATACTGACGATAAATTCAGCCATATTACTGGTTTTTCCAGAAGATTTTCCATGTGCCGGTGCATCAAAACTTAGGGTAGAATACCCTAATTTTAGCATTTCATCAGCAATTTTAACCAATTGGGTACCTCTGCCAGACCAACCATGAACAAGCAATATTTTTTTATCACTGCTACCATAATTATATACGACAATTTCTTTACCTAAGTTTTGAATGAATACGTTTTGCTGAAGTGAATTCTTATCCATCCCAATTTCTCGTTTTGGGAGTTTGTGCTTAATAGGCGAAGTAAAAAGTTTAGCTGCAAATTTCATAGCCAGTTTTGGCGAAATTGCTTCGGTTATTTTGGCAGTTATCAGGATGGGTTTTGGTATTTTGAGTGACTGCTGGTGCGTTTTTGGTTTTTCAGACATACTCCAATTTTTATGCAAGTTAAAGTATATTAAATTTAGGAATCATAAATTAAATATAAAAGATATTTCCGTATTCAAAATCTATAAATAGAATCATTTCTAAATCAACAGGTTGCTTTGAAATTTGGTTTAGCCGTTTCAAATAATGAAGCCTGGCATGGAGATTGTTAATATTTTAACAATAAATAAAGATTTCGTAGAAATTAAGTATCAAAGTAAATTAGTAAATTTGAGTAATAACCAATCAAAATAGTTCTCATGAAAAGAAGATATCTGTTAATACCAATTGCAATATTTGGTATTGTTTATTCTTGTGCGACCAATCCGTTTACCGGAAAAAGCACATTGGCACTGGTTCCTGATTCGCAGATTTTACCGTCAGCTTTTCAGCAGTATAGTACTTTTTTAAAGGAAAATAAAGTGGTGACCGGAACTGCAGACGCACAGCGAGTGGTAACCGTAGGAACAAAAATTAAAAATGCTGCCGAAAAATACCTGAATGCCAATGGTTATAAAGGTTATTTGAAAGATTACCAATGGGAATATAAGCTGGTAGAAAGTAAAGAAGTGAATGCTTGGTGTATGCCTGGCGGAAAGATTGTTTTTTATACAGGAATCCTTCCTATTACAAAGGATGAAACGGGTATGGCAGTCGTTATGGGACACGAAGTAGCGCACGCTTTGCTAAACCACGGACAACAAAGAATGAGTGCCGATGTATTACAGCAATTAGGAAGTGTTGGTGTTGGAGCTGCCGTAGGAAACCAAAGCGAATCTATTCAGAAAATTGCAATGCAGGCCTATGGAGTGGGTACACAATATGGCGTAACCCTGCCGTTTAGCCGAAGCCATGAAAGCGAAGCAGACAAAGTAGGGCTGACCTTAATGGCGATAGCGGGCTACAATCCGGAACAGTCGGTTGCTTTCTGGGAAAGAATGGCGGCAAATTCAGGAGGCAACGCACCACCGGAATTTATGAGTACGCACCCGTCTAATGCGACAAGAATCGCGAACCTTAAAGCGTTGATTCCACAGGCAAAAGCTGAAGCTGCAAAATACGGTGTGACATTTAAATAAAAGATAATCTGGATTAGATAAAAAAATAATATCTTCGAAGCTGTTCTACGGACAGCTTTTTTTTATACCTAAAAAACAAACTTATGCAAACAGCTTTACCTAAGGGAAGTAAGAAATTAATGAATGCCTGGGCATTTTATGATTGGGCAAATTCAGTGTATCCTCTGGTTATATCTTCGGCTATTTTTCCTTTGTATTTTGGATTTCTTTTCCCAAAAGAAACTCCTGATGTACAGTTTTTAGGATATGATTTCAAGGCAACGGCACTAATAAGTTTTGTTACCGCTTTCGCATTTTTGGTGGTAGCTTTTATTTCTCCCTTTCTTTCAGGAATAGCAGATTTTGTAGGTAATAAAAAAAGATTTCTGCAATTTTTCTGCTTTTTGGGAGCCAGTTCCTGTATAGGAATGTATTGGTTTACGGTTGATAATATATATTTTGGTATAACTTGTTTCTTCTTTGGGCTGATAGGTTTTTGGGGAAGTTTGGTTTTTTATAATTCCTATTTGCCGGATATTGCTTTTACAGAACAGCAGGACGGATTGAGTGCAAGAGGGTACTCTATGGGATATATTGGCAGTGTCATATTATTACTCATTTGCTTGTACCTGATTTTAAGCAAAGAAGGTGTGGAAGCACTTGAGATGATGAAAGTTTCTTTCGCCCTCACAGGTGTTTGGTGGCTGTTGTTTAGCCAATATGCTTTTTATTATCTTCCAAAAGGGAATAAGAACGCAGACAAAATTACAAAAGACATCCTTTTGAGTGGTTTCAGGGAATTGAAGAAAGTAAAAAATGAACTCCTGAAACACTTATCATTATCACGATATCTGGCTGCTTTTTTTGTTTACAGTATGGCAGTTCAAACGGTAATGCTGGTGGCTACTTATTTTGGAGAGCAGGAAATTAATTGGGCAGATACGGAAGAAAAAACCAAAGGTTTGATTATTAGTATTTTGGTTATCCAATTAGTAGCGGTACTTGGCGCTATAGTGACGGCAAGACTATCTAATAAATTCGGAAACATAAAAACCTTGATTGTTATCAACTCAATCTGGGTAGTAATCTGTGTTTGTGCTTATTTTGTGACGGAACCGATTCACTTTTATGTAACAGCCTGTTTTGTAGGTCTTGTGATGGGAGGAATTCAGGCGCTGTCACGTTCTACCTATTCTAAGTTTCTTCCAAAAACGGAAGACACCACTTCCTTTTTTAGTTTTTACGATGTAGCCGAAAAAATAGGTATTGTAATAGGAATGTGTGTTTATGGTCTGATTGACCAGATTACGGGCTCCATGAGGAATTCTATCGTTTTTCTGGCTGTCTTTTTTATCGTTGGAGTTCTTTTGCTTTTTAGGGTGCCAAAGTCAGTACCGAAAGAATAAAAATATATTTTATGCGTTTCAAATAAAAAATATATATTTGGAAACCTAATTAACCCAACCTAATAAAAATAGAATGAATAAATTAAAATTTTTAACTGCTTTTGTGCTGATTTTCACAGCTTTTAATTTTACATCCTGTGATAATGAGCCATTAGACAGTGCAATTGACCCTAATCCACAACCGTCATGTGTGGCGCCAACATCTTTTCAGGCCAGTAATTTTATCGGAGGTACTAATGTAAACCTAAGCTGGGTAGCAAGTTCAGAGGCGACTTCATGGGAAGTACAATATGGCCCAACCGGATTTGCTATTGGAGAAGGTACATCTGTTTTTTCTGATGTTACCAATGTAACTATCACGGGTCTGGTTTCCACAAACACCTATCATTTTTATGTACGTTCCAACTGTTCAGAAAGCGAAGTTAGTTCCTGGATTGGACCAATTTCTGTAGGAACAAGCATTGGAGGTGGAGGTACAGCTAACAGAACTTTACGTATGAGAATTGGTGGAGAAGATTTTGTAGCAACCAATATAACTGCAATTAAATCATTACTGCCTGGAAGTTTTTCTTTTAATATCGTGGCAAGTACGGGTTCAAAAGTTATGACATTAACATTTCAAGGCACAGATAATATGAATTCCTTTGAACTTCCAGCACGCGGAGGCATTACTTATCTACAAAATATTTCTGATCCGTTAAGTGTATATATGGGACTTCCCGAAGTAGGTGCAGAAGAGGAGCCAGTTGGTAATATAACTATAACAGCAGATGACACGGTAAATAAAAAGGTTTCAGGAACATTTAATTGTAAAATTGTGCTTTTTGACAGCGTAACAGAAGAAGTTATTGATAGAAAGCAAATAACAAGCGGAGTTTTTACCAATATTCCTTATACGATACAATAATTTTTCAAGTACTATAAAAAACCCGGATGAGAATTCGGGTTTTTTTATGGCATAAAGATTGATTTCATATAAAAGCCAATAGTATTTCCGTTATAGTATTCTGTTGGTTTTCAAAGAGATATTGTTTTTACGGGTGCAAAGTAAAACCGTCTCTAAAAATGTTTAATGACAAAATGACTTAAATATAGTATGCCAAATCAAAAAATAATCACACTTGACAATCTGTCACTCCAGGAATTCGACAACGATTCAGAATTAATCCCTCTTTTAACTCCTGAAGACGAAGAAGAAATGAACAATGAGCAGCTTCCGGACGACCTTCCGATTCTGCCATTACGAAATACCGTGCTATTTCCGGGTGTTGTAATTCCAATTACAGCCGGACGTGATAAATCCATTAAATTAATTAATGATGCTAATGCAGGAGGTAAGGTTATTGGAGTGGTTTCTCAAATCAATGAGGAAGATGAAGATCCGTCACCGGAAGACATCAATAAAATAGGAACCGTAGCCAGAATCCTACGTGTTTTGAAAATGCCTGATGGAAACGTAACCGTAATCCTGCAGGGAAAAAAACGTTTTGAAATTGATGCTGTCACTTCTGAACAGCCTTATTTGAAAGCTACAATCAAAGAGGTTCCTGAAAAGCGTCCTGATCATGATGATGCTGAATTTGCGACTATTATCGAATCGGTAAAAGATTTGGCTATTCAGATTATTAAAGAGAGTCCAAATATTCCTACGGAAGCTACTTTCGCTATCAAAAACATTGAAAGCAAGTCGTTCCTGATCAATTTTGTTTCTTCCAATATGAATCTTTCGGTTAAAGAGAAACAAGATTTGTTGATAATTAACGACTTGAAAGAAAGAGCCTTGTCGACACTTCGTTATATGAATGTCGAGTTGCAGAAACTGGAATTGAAGAACGATATACAGTCTAAAGTTCGCTTTGACCTGGACCAACAGCAGCGTGAATATTTCCTTCATCAGCAGATGAAAACTATTCAGGAAGAATTGGGTGGCGTTTCTCAGGAGGAAGAAATCGAAGAAATGCGTCAGAAAGGACTAAAGAAGAAATGGAACGAAAAAACGAAAACCCATTTCGAAAAAGAACTTTCAAAAATGCAGCGTATGAATCCGCAGTCTCCGGACTTTGGAATACAGCGAAATTACCTGGAATTATATCTCGAACTGCCCTGGAATGAATTTTCTAAAGATAATTTTGACCTGAAAAGAGCACAAAAAATATTAGACAGAGATCATTTTGGATTGGAAGATGTGAAGAAAAGAATGATTGAACATCTTGCGGTCTTAAAGCTCAGAAATGACATGAAATCTCCAATCCTTTGTTTGTATGGGCCTCCTGGTGTAGGTAAGACCTCGATTGGAAAATCCGTTGCCGAAGCATTAGGCAGGGAATATGTAAGGATTTCTCTGGGAGGCCTGCGCGATGAAGCTGAAATTCGAGGCCACAGAAAAACATATATCGGAGCCATGCCCGGAAGAATTATCCAGAGTCTAAAAAAGGCAAAAACGGCGAATCCTGTTTTTGTACTGGATGAGATAGATAAGCTTTCCAGCGGTAATAATGGCGACCCGTCTTCTGCTTTGCTGGAAGTTCTGGATCCGGAACAAAATTCAGATTTCTATGATAATTTTCTGGAAATGGGATTTGATCTTTCCCGTGTTATGTTTATTGCTACTTCCAATAATATGTCAACAATCCAGCCCGCTTTAAGAGATAGGATGGAAGTAATCAATATGACAGGCTATACCATTGAAGAAAAGGTAGAAATTGCCAAACAGCATTTGCTTCCAAAACAATTGAAAGAGCACGGACTGACTACTAAAGATTTATCCATCGGAAAGAAACAGTTGGAAAAGATTGTAGTAGGCTATACAAGAGAATCCGGTGTAAGAGGTTTGGAAAAACAAATTGCAAAAATGGTCCGAAATACGGCCAAATCTATTGCAATGGAAGAAGAGTATAACGTAAAAGTTACAGACGAAGACATTGTAAAAGTTCTTGGTGCGGCCAGAATGGAACGCGATAAGTATGAAAATAATGAGGTGGCAGGTGTGGTTACCGGATTAGCCTGGACAAGTGTTGGCGGAGATATCCTTTTTATAGAATCGATTTTATCAAAAGGAAAAGGAAGTTTGACCATGACAGGGAATTTAGGAACGGTAATGAAAGAATCGGCTACGATTGCTTTGGAATACATCAAGTCCAATGCCGAACGTCTAGGAATAGGACCCGATGTAATTTCGAATTACAACGTACACATTCACGTTCCTGAAGGAGCTACTCCAAAAGACGGACCAAGCGCCGGAGTTGCCATGTTAACTTCTTTAGTATCTTCTTTTGTACAAAGAAGAGTAAAGAAAAGCCTTGCTATGACCGGAGAAATAACACTTCGTGGAAGAGTATTGCCGGTGGGAGGAATTAAAGAAAAAATATTGGCTGCCAAGAGGGCAAATATTAAGGAAATTATTCTTTGCCATGAAAACAAGCGCGATATTGATGAAATCAAACCTGAATATTTGGAAGGACTGACTTTCCATTATGTGAAGGAGATGAGCGAGGTTCTGGCAATAGCCATAACAGACCAGAAAGCTAAAAATGCTAAAGCGCTATAATCTTTAGAAACGCATAGCTTATATTGTAAAGGCAAAAGTGAATTAATTTTCAACTTTTGCCTTTTCTGTTTTATCTTTTGCCTTAAAAAATAATATCTTCGCATCTGCGTTATATATTCAGAAAAATAAGGAAAATCCCTAGATGTTTAAGAAACTGTTTATTGTTTTTTTATTGCTGTTTTGTGCTGAAGGTTTCAGCCAGATTGGCGGTAAATATGTTTATCAGTTTCTAAATTTGATGACTTCGCCAAGACAGGCAGCATTAGGAGGAAAGGCCGTAACGATTTATGACTATGATGTCAATCAGGGATTCTTTAACCCTGCAACCATCAATCCGGAAATGGATAATCATCTTTCCGTAAATTATGGCAGCTATTTTGGAGAAGTAACCTATGGAACGGCAGCCTATGCCTATACCTATGACCGCCATGTCCAGACTTTCCATGCCGGCGTAAATTATGTCAATTATGGCAATTTTGAAGGATATGATGAAAACGGACAAAAAACGGCTGATTTTACAGGAAGCGAAATTGCACTTTCTTTAGGATATGCCTATAATGTTCCCTGGACCGACATTTTTATAGGGGCCAACCTTAAATTAATATCCTCAACCCTGGAAAGTTACAATTCTTTTGGTGCGGCTATGGACCTGGGAGCCTTGTATGTAGATGATTATAATGATATCAATATTGGACTGGCAATACGGAATGTGGGTGTCCAGATAAAACCCTATCAGGATACGAATGAAAAATTGCCGATGGAAATTGTAGCCGGAATTTCTCAGGAATTAGAAAATGTGCCAATCCGTTGGCACCTGACTTTCGAAAATCTCCAGCAATGGAATATCGCTTTTTCCAATCCAAACAGGGCAGAAGGCTCATTAGATGGTGGAAGTAAGGAGGAAAAAGTCGGTTTTTTAAATAATGCTTTAAGACACGTTATAGTAGGAGCTGAACTTTTTCCTGAAAAAAGTTTTTCCATTCGTTTAGGATATAATTTTAGAAGAGCGGAAGAATTGCGTATTGTAGAACAACGTAATTTTTCAGGACTTTCAGCCGGTTTTGGTTTGCGATTCAATAAAATCAGATTTGATTATTCCTATTCCAGGTATACCGCTGCGGCCAGTACGAGCCTTTTCGGATTAATGATTAACCTTCAATAAATTATTTTGGATAAAAAAATTACTATTGCCATTGATGGCTTTTCGTCTACGGGAAAAAGTACGCTGGCAAAACAACTGGCCAAATACTTAGGCTATATCTATGTCGATACGGGAGCCATGTATCGCGCTGTGACATTATATGCCATGCAGCATGACTTTATTTCGGATACCCATTTTGACAAAAAAGCATTGATAGAAAGACTTCCTAAAATCAGTCTTCAGTTTCTTTTTAATCCCGATTTGGGTTATGCCGAGATTTTTCTCAATGAAAAAAATGTTGAAGCCGAAATCAGGACACTTGAAGTATCCAATTTTGTGAGCCGGATTGCCGAAATCTCGGAAGTTCGTGCCAAGCTTGTCGAACAACAGCAAAATATGGGAAAAAACAAAGGTATTGTAATGGACGGAAGAGATATAGGAACCGTTGTCTTTACAGATGCCGAATTAAAGCTGTTTATGACGGCAAGTCCTGAAACCAGAGCAAGAAGGCGTTATGAGGAATTGCTTCAAAAAGGACAGGAAGTGACGTATGATGAAGTGCTCAAAAACGTTCAGGAACGCGATTATATTGATACTCACAGGGAAGACTCACCTTTAACAAAAGCGGATGATGCTATTGAAATAGACAATTCGCACCTTTCTATACAGGAACAGTTTGACAAAGTTTTAGGATTGGTAAATACTGTAGCTAAAACGTTGTAATTTTTTGTTTATCTCATTTTTAATAGTAGATTTACGGGCTGTAAATTTTACTACAATAATTAGCATTAAAATATTTTATGGGAATTAAGAATAGATTGACTCTGATGAGTTTTCTCCAGTTTTTTGTATGGGGAGCTTGGTTAACAACTCTTGGAACGTATGGTTTCGATTTTAAAAAATGGTCAGGCGAAGAATTCGGAATTGTATTTTCAACCCTAGGTATTGCATCCATTTTTATGCCTGCTTTGATGGGAATAATTGCAGACAAATGGATAAATGCAGAAAAATTATATGGTACACTTCATATACTTTATGGAATTACTCTTTTTTTTCTGGCAAGAATGGATAATCCTGCTAGTTTCTTTTGGGTACTTCTGATAGGAATGTGTTTTTATATGCCAACTTTATCTCTTTCTAATTCATTGTCTTATAAGATATTAAAAGATAATGATTATGATGTAGTTAAAGTTTTTCCTCCAATAAGGGTTTGGGGGACTATAGGGTTTATTGTAGCCATGTGGATTACCAATATATTTAGTGATAACTATTCGCCTTTGGCTTTCGGAAAAGAAGTAGGTGAGCTTTTAGCAGATTTCTTTGGAAACTCATTGAGCGCAAATCAATTTTATATCGCTTCACTAGGAGCTATTTTCTTAGGAATTTATTCGTTTACGCTTCCAGAATGTCCTCCGCAAAGATTAATAGATAAAAATGCTTCTTTAGCTAAAAAACTTGGTTTGGACGCTTTCAAGCTATTTGGAGAGAAAAAAATGGCGCTTTTTTTCTTTTTTTCAATGCTTTTGGGTGCCGCTCTTCAATTGACAAATATGTATGGAGACACTTATCTAAAGGATTTTAAAAATATTCCTGAATATGCAGAATCTGCAGTAGTTAAGTATTCTACAATAATTATTTCAATTTCTCAGATTTCGGAAACCTTGTTTATTTTAGCAATTCCATTTTTCCTCAAACGGTTTGGAATAAAGAAAGTAATTTTATTTAGTATGCTTGCTTGGGTATTACGATTTGGATTTTTCTCTTTCGGATCACCAGAAAGCTTTGGACTGATATTGATTATTTTTTCTAATATTATTTATGGAATGGCTTTTGACTTTTTCAACATTTCAGGTTCTCTTTTTGTAGAAACAACAACAGATTCAAAAATCCGTTCTTCTGCACAGGGACTTTTCATGATGATGACAAATGGTTTTGGTGCCATATTAGGAAGTTCAATAAGTGGATTTGTTATCCAAAAATATTTTACAATTGACGGAATTAAAAACTGGCATAATATCTGGCTGGCTTTTGCTACATATGCTTTAATTATCGCTATAGCCTTTGCTGTAATGTTCAAACACAAGCACAAGCCGGAAGATGTTGAAAATATATCACATTAAAAAACTAAAAGAGCTTCAGATTGAGGCTCTTTTTTGTTATTGGATGTTTTGGGAGTTAAATAATAGCCATTCTTCTTAGGTTTTGATTTATAAACATTTAGGATAAAAGCTTCATTCTGGAATTATTTGGTAGATTAAAAAATATTTATTAATTTTGCGCACCTTTTGGCGAAGAAGAGTTTCCTTTAGGTATCAACTATTTATGTAAAACACTTCTGTGTTTTCTATTGCATCAAGAAACTCGAGAAAACATAGGATACAAATTTTTATCAGAACAAATGTCTGAACAAACAAAAGCACAAGCGGAATTTTTAGAGAACTTTAACTGGCACAACTTCCAAGAAGGTATTGATGCTGTTGACGAAAAAAACCTGAAAGAATTCGAAGAGTTAGTTGAAAAAACTTTTATCTCTACAGATCAGGAAGAAGTAGTTGAAGGTGTTGTAGTTAGAATCACTGACAGAGATGCTATCGTTGATATCAACGCTAAATCTGAAGGTGTTATTTCTTTAAACGAATTCCGTTACAATCCAAACTTAAAAGTAGGAGACAAAGTAGAAGTATTAATTGACGTTCGTGAGGACAAAACAGGTCAGTTGGTTCTTTCTCACAGAAAAGCTCGTACTATCAAAGCTTGGGATAGAGTTATTGCAGCTAATGAAACAGGTGAAATCGTTAACGGTTTCGTTAAATGCAGAACTAAAGGTGGTATGATCGTTGACGTATTCGGAATTGAGGCTTTCTTGCCAGGTTCTCAAATCGACGTGAAGCCAATCAGAGATTACGATCAGTATGTAAACAAAATGATGGAATTCAAAGTTGTGAAAATCAACCATGAGTTCAAAAACGTTGTTGTTTCTCATAAAGCGCTTATCGAAGCTGATATCGAAGTACAGAAAAAAGAAATTATCGGTCAATTAGAAAAAGGACAGGTATTAGAAGGTGTTGTTAAAAACATTACTTCTTATGGTGTGTTCATTGACCTTGGAGGTGTTGACGGATTGATCCACATTACTGACCTTTCTTGGTCAAGAATCAACCACCCAAGCGAAGTTCTTGAATTAGACCAAAAACTAAACGTTGTTATCCTTGATTTCGATGATGAGAAAACAAGAATCCAACTTGGTTTGAAACAATTAAACGCTCACCCATGGGATGCACTTGATGCTAACTTGAAAGTAGGTGACAAAGTGAAAGGTAAAGTTGTAGTTATCGCTGACTACGGTGCTTTCATCGAAGTTGCTGAAGGTGTTGAAGGTCTAATCCACGTTTCTGAAATGTCTTGGTCAACTCACTTGAGAAGTGCTCAGGATTTCGTAAAAGTTGGTGACGAAGTTGAAGCTGTTATCTTGACTTTGGATAGAGAAGATCGTAAGATGTCTCTTGGTATCAAGCAATTGACTCAAGATCCATGGACTGATATCACTGCTAAATACCCTGTAGGTTCTAAACACACAGGTATCGTTAGAAACTTTACAAACTTTGGTGTTTTCGTAGAATTGGAAGAAGGAATCGATGGATTAATCTACATTTCTGATCTTTCATGGACTAAGAAAATCAAGCACCCATCTGAATTCGTAAGCGTTGGTGAAAAACTTGACGTAGTAGTATTAGAGTTGGATGTTGAAGGACGTAAATTATCTTTAGGTCACAAACAGACTACTGCTAACCCTTGGGATAAATACGAAGATTCATTCGCTGTTGGAACTATCCACACTGGAGAAATCTCTGAAATCGTTGACAAAGGAGCTACTGTAGAATTCGGTGATGATATCGTTGCTTTCATCCCAACCCGTCACCTTGAAAAAGAGGACGGTAAGAAATTGAAAAAAGGTGAAACAGCTGATTTCAAAGTGATCGAGTTCAACAAAGAATTCAAAAGAGTAGTTGCTTCTCACACTGCTATCTTCCGTGAAGAAGAAGAGAAAAACGTGAAAGCTGCTTCTGAGAATACTACAATGTCTTCAAGTAATGCTACTGCATCTACTTTAGGAGATAACAATGATATTCTTGCTGAATTGAAAGCTAAAATGGAAAAAGGAGGGAACTAATCCTGACTGATTTTAATACAAAAGCCTCACAGAAATGTGGGGCTTTTTTAATTATTTTAAATGATAATATTAAAATTTTGTTTACATTTGAAATCCTAAAATAAAGGAATTCTGTTCCCTATTACCAATGTATTTTTAAAAACTAACTATGAAGACTAATAAAAATCTGGCAATTATTCTTTTTGCATTATTGTTAAGCGTTGCATCATTTGCCCAAAAGAACCAAAAAAGGGCAAATATGAATGTCGTTAACCCAAAGTTTGACGCAACTAAAAATATTATCGATAACCTTACGGCTTCGCAGAATTATTCTTCTTTAGCAAAGGTTTTTAAAGCTGCAGAGTTTGAACAAATGCTGCGCGAAGAAGGACCTTATACCATTTTGGCACCTAGCAATGATGTCATCAGCAGGTCTTCAGAAAATTTAGAATTCATGACTGATCCAAAAAATATTCACCGTACTAAAGATATTGCGGCTTGCTATATGATTCCGGGTAAGTGGTATGCTTCGGATTTCGGGAAATTAATCCGAATGAGTAAAGGAAGAGGTGAAATCAAAACGGCAGATGGCGATATCCTTGTACTTACTCTTGAAAACAGTATTATCTATTTGACAGATGCTAAAGGAAATAAGGCAAAACTGGTGTTCACAGATGCCATCCAAAGCAATGGAATTATTCACGGTATTGACAAAACTTTTTCTCCTAACTAAATAGAGAAGGATTAACAAATAAAAAAAGCCCCGCATTAGCGGGGCTTTTTTTGTTAAGTCTAAAGTCTAAAGTCTAAAGTCTAAAGTCGAAAATCATAAATCAAAAATCATAAATCAAAAATCAAAAATCTAAAAACATAAATCTAAAAACATAAATCCAGAATATTTAAAACCAAAGCAAATGTATTTGCGTAAATGCCTGTATAAACAAAAAAACATTTAATTATGAAAACCACCAAATTTTTATCAATCGCAATTGCATTACTATTCGGAACTGCCGTATTTGCACAAAAAGAAAAAACAGTAATGGTAGGAGGAGCTCCAATGTATCCTTCAAAAAACATTATTGAAAATGCAATAAATTCAAAAGACCATACCACATTGGTAGCAGCAGTAAAAGCAGCAGGTCTTGTAGAGACTTTGCAGGGAAAAGGACCTTTTACCGTTTTTGCTCCAACAAATGAAGCTTTTGCCAAATTGCCTAAAGGAACCGTTGAGACTTTGTTAAAGCCGGAAAACAAATCAAAACTGCAATCCATCTTAACCTATCATGTGGTAGCAGGAAAAATGAGTTCAGCTGATATTGCTAAAGCCATAAAGAAAGGAAACGGAAAGGCTGTGCTCGTAACTGTTCAAGGCGGTAAGCTGACAGCATGGATGGATGGCAAAACTCTTTATATCACAGATGAAAACGGAAATAAGTCAAAAGTTACTATTGCTGATGTGAATCAGTCTAATGGAGTTATTCATGTGGTTGATACTGTAGTGATGCCAAAAGCATAATTCAAACTAGATACTATTTTTGAATTATAAATGAAAAATCCCGATACAATCGGGATTTTTTTATTTTATAAAATAAGTCTTAACGAAGAACAGCTCCAAGCTCTGTTTCGAGATTGTTCTTTAATTTGCCCATAATCTTGTCAATCTGTGCATCTGTAAGGGTTTTTGAACTATCCTGAATAATAAAGCTAACCGCATAGGATTTTTTACCTTCAGGAAGGTTTTTGCCTTCATATACGTCAAACAGATTGATGTCTTTGAGTAAAGATTTTTCAGTCTGGCGTGCAACAGTGTAAATAGAATCAAATGCTACATTCTGGTCAACCAAAAGCGCCAAATCTCTCCTTACCTCAGGATATTTAGGAATATCGGTAAACTTAATTTTGTTTGAAATCAATTTCAAGATTGAATTCCAGTTAAAGTCGGCAAACAAAACTTCCTGCTTGATGTCAAAATGTTTAAGAACCGATTTTTTTACTGTTCCTAACTCCACAATGATATCGTTTCCAACAGCAATGGCAATTCCTTCTGCGAATACGTCAGATTCAACCGGCTTGTTGTTTGTTTTTTCAATCCCCAGCCTTGACAGGATTCCCATTACATAACCTTTGAATAAGAAGAAATCCGAAGGTTTTTGAGGCGTATTCCAGCTTTCTCCCAAACGATTTCCGGTCGTAAACAGGGTAAGGTGTTTGTTTTCGGTATATCCGGAAGGTAGTTTGTGATATGATTTCCCGAATTCAAACAATTTTAAGTCTGAATTTTTTCGGTTAATGTTATAAGAAACAGCTTCTAATCCGGAGAATAGTAACGACTGTCTCATTGCCGACAAATCATTGCTCAACGGATTCATGATTAATACGTTGAATTCTTCGCGAAGCATTTCAGATAGTTTTACATATTCCGGTGAAGTAAGCGAATTGGCCATCATTTCATTGAATCCCTGTGAATTCAATTGGGTAGCGATAATATTCTGCACCTTATAATCTTCTGTTCTTGCCGCATTGGAAACGGTAGCGTTGAATTTTTTAGTGAAGTTGATATTATTATAGCCGTAAACCCTTAGTATTTCTTCAATCACGTCAATTTCACGTTGCACGTCAACGCGATAGGAAGGTATAATCAGGCCTAATCCCGCATCCGATACGCTGTTTACTTTTATGTCAAGCGAAACCAAAATCTTCTTGATGGTTTCTTTAGATATTTCCTGCCCGATAATTTTTGTTGCTTTTGCAAAATTCAGGAATACAGGGAAATCTTCGATCTTTTTTGGATAGATATCAATAATGTCAGAAGTAATTTCGCCTCCAGCTACTTCCTGAATCAATAATGCCGCACGCTTTAACGCATATTCGGTAATGGTTGGGTCAATACCTCTTTCAAAACGGAAAGAAGCATCGGTATTCAATCCGTGTCTTTTGGCAGATTTTCTGATGCAAACCGGATTGAAGTAAGCACTTTCCAGGAAAATAGAAGTTGTGTTTTCTGAAACCCCTGAGTTTTTACCACCAAAAACACCTGCTATACACATTGGCCCATTTTCATCACAAATCATCAGGTCTTCTTCATGAAGTGTTCTTTCAACATCATCAAGAGTTGTGAATTTTGTTCCGGCAGCTACTGTTTTTACGATTACCTTATTACCCTTTATTTTGGCAGCATCAAAAGCATGCAAAGGCTGACCCAATTCATGCATTACATAATTGGTAACATCCACGATATTATTTTTTGGAGTCATTCCAATAGCCTTTAGTCGGTTTTGCAGCCATTCCGGTGATTGTTTTACGACGATTCCGGAAATTGTCACACCACAATATCTTGGTGCCAGTTTAGCATCTTCAACTTTGATATCCATCTTTAACGTCCTTTTGTCAACCCTGAAGTTGCTGACAGAAGGCGTAATCAATTCAGTATGTGCATTGGTCTGGAGCATACCGGCTCTTAAATCTCTGGCTACTCCAAGATGGCTCATTGCATCGGCTCGGTTAGGAGTCAGCCCTATTTCAAATACTTCATCATTTTCAATGCTGAAAACTTTTGATGCCGGTGTTCCCGGAGCATATTTGTCATCAAGAATCATAATTCCGTCATGACTGGTTCCCAGGCCTAATTCATCCTCTGCGCAAATCATACCGTGGCTTTCCTGGTCTCTGATTTTTCCCTTTTTAATTTGGAATGAATTTCCATCTTTGTCATATAGTGTAGTTCCTATAGTAGCTACAGGTACTTTTTGTCCGGCAGCTACATTGGATGCGCCGCAAACAATCTGCACCGGGGCACCGGTTCCAAGGTCTACCGTAGTTACTTTCAGACGGTCGGCATTTGGATGCTGAACGCACGTCAGGACATGGCCCACAACAATACCTTCCAAACCGCCTTTTACAGACTGGTATTTTTCAATACCTTCTACTTCCAATCCCAAATCGGTTAGGAGTGATGCGGTCTCATCAGATTTTAAATCTGTTTTGATAAATTGCTTAAGCCAGTTATATGAAATTTTCATTGTTGTTTTTGGTATTATTTTTTGTAAGGTTGCAAAGATAGGTTTTTTTGATTTTTCAAAGAATTTTAAGGCTTCTAAATTAAAGAAAAATGTCTTAAAATTATTGGAAACCGAACAATATCGGACAGGAAAACACAATGTTTCAGACTTCTAAAAATTTTGTTAAAATAATACCTGCCTGATTTTAATTTGGATATGGTAATTATTTGTAATTTTGTCTCTTTTAAATTGACTTTCCGTGGGAAAACATATTCACAAATTATCTGCTGCCGGATTATTAGTTACTTTAGGGATTATTTTTGGTGACATCGGAACTTCACCGTTGTACGTTTTAAATGCGATAGTTGGGAGCGATCCCATTAATTCCAGAGATATCGTAGGTGCCATTTCGGCCATATTTTGGACACTGACATTACAGACTACCGTAAAATATGTAATTATAACACTTCGGGCTGATAACAAGGGCGAGGGTGGAATTTTTTCCTTATATACCTTAATCAGAAAAACGAAAGTAAAGTGGCTGCTTTTTCCGGCTATTATCGGAGGAAGTACGCTTTTGGCCGATGGAATTATTACACCTCCGATTTCAGTTTCTTCGGCAATTGAAGGTCTTAGGGTAATCAATCCCGACATTCCTACTATTCCTATTGTTATTGCTATTATCACCATTCTTTTCGGTTTACAGCAATTCGGAACCAAACTTATTGGTAAATTTTTCGGACCGATTATGTTTACCTGGTTCTCGATGCTCGGAATTCTGGGAGGAATCCAATTGAGTACAAACATCAATGTCCTTTCGGCTTTTAACCCTTATCATGCTTATGAACTTTTGATGAACCATAAGCAGGGATTCCTGATTTTAGGCGCTGTGTTTTTATGTACGACAGGAGCAGAAGCCTTGTATTCTGATTTAGGACATTGCGGAAAAGAAAACATTCGTGTAAGCTGGATTTTTGTAAAAAGTATGCTTTTGCTCAATTATTTCGGACAGGGAGCATGGCTGATTTCACATGAAGGGAAAACCCTGAAAGAGGCCGGAGTAACGAATCCGTTTTATGCCATTATGCCGGATTGGTTTCTGCCTTTCGGAATTGGAATTGCGACTTTGGCTGCTGTTGTTGCCAGCCAGGCTATGATTAGCGGTTCGTTTACATTGATTAACGAAGCCATTCGTTTGAATTTCTGGCCCAAAGTAAAAATCAAATATCCTACAGAACTTAAAGGACAGTTATATATTCCATCATTAAACTGGATGTTATGGATAGGGTGTGTTCTGGTAGTTTTATATTTTAAGGAATCTTCAGGTATGGAGGCCGCTTATGGTCTGGCTATCGTAATGACGATGTTGATGACAACTTCGCTTTTGAATTACTACCTGATTCTAAAAAGATACAATAAGATTTTTATTGCGGTATTGATTACGACCTATGCCGTTATAGAAATTTCATTCCTGATTGCCAATCTTCATAAATTCTCAGATGGAGGTTATATCACATTGCTTATTGCAATGATGCTTATGGCAACGATGTTTGTCTGGTACTTTGCCAGAAAAATCAGAAACCGCTACCTGGTGTTTGTTAAGCTGTCAGATTATCTGCCGGTTCTGGAAGATTTGAGCAAAGATTTGAGCGTGCCAAAATATGCTACGAACCTGGTTTATCTGACAAGCGCTGACCACAGGACTGAAATTGAATCGAAAATCATGTATTCGATTTTGAACAAACAGCCAAAACGTGCAGATATTTATTGGTTTGTCCATGTTCATGTTGTTGATGAGCCGTATACAATGGAATATCGTGTAAATGAATTTATTCACGATGATGTAATTCGTATTGATTTCAGGCTTGGTTTCCGTGTGGCACCAAGAATCAGCCTGATGTTTAAAAAGGTAGTAGAGGACATGGTGAAAAATAAGGAAGTAGACGTAACCAGCCGTTATGCTTCGTTAAATAAAAACAATATCATTGGCGACTTTAGGTTTATATTGATAGAGAAATTTATTTCTTATGATAACGATTTGCCATTCTATGAAAAATGGATTTTGGACTGCTATAACATCCTGAAGAAAATGGGACTTTCAGAAGAGAAAGCATTTGGTCTCGATTCCAGTTCCGTAACTATTGAGTCGTTCCCGTTATTGATTACGGCTCCTAGAGAAATTTGCCTGACAAGGGTTGATTAATCCTGATAGAAATAAATAAAAAAGTCGAAGCATTGCTTCGACTTTTTTATGCTAATAAACCAGAACTTTATGCCTGAATCTAAAAAGCTTTTGGATTATAAATTTCTATTTCACTTACATATTAAATGTTGGCACGGATTTAAGAGGTTAACGACTTTCTCTTTTATCCAAAATCACATAAACTTAGTGCTACAGGCCCTTTGCTTAGTAACTTTTAGCCGCAGATTAAAAGGATGACACAGATTTAAAGAGTTATCATCAAAAAGAAGATAAAAAGAATATTCACTCCAATTACTTTCTTTGCGACACTACGCTTTTGCGAGCAACATTTTTATACAAAGATCCGGAGTCGCAATAGTGGCAATAATCACTTAAACGAGCTATTAATAAATCAATTCCTCCACATTTTTTTGAATGTTTTCAGAAATCTTCTGTGTTGGCAGGTCATTCGGGTCATTTCCGAAAGGGTCTTCAATTTCTTCTGCAATAAGTTCCAAACTCGCCAGTACATAAAAGATAAAAACAACTACAGGAATGACATAGTAGCCCAATTGGAAAACATAGCCAAAAGGTAATGTCAGTACATACGTAAAGATGAATTTTTTAATAAAGGCACTGTAGGAATAGGGAATAGGAGTGTTTTTGATTCTTTCGCAAGCACCACAGATATCAGTAAAAGATTGTATTTCGGCATTCAGGACAATGAGCTGGTCGCCGGTAATTTTCCCATCCTTATACATTTCGTTGATGCGCTGTATCATTGTTTTGGCTATCTGGTTAGGCTTGTGCTTGTAGTGGTCTTGTGATAAGGTTTTATCGTCAAAAAGTTCGTGACTGATACTTTCCATCTTTAAATGCAGATTCAGCACAGAAGCATAGGCAGGGATGATTTTCTTGAAGAACTCTTTGTCTTCTTTATCCGTCAGCATTACGGACAACTTTATAGCCAGATTACGGCTGTTGTTAACCAATGCGCCCCACATTTTTCTACCTTCCCACCAGCGGTCATAAGCGGTATTGGTTCTGAAAACCAACAAAAGGGAAATGACAAACCCGAGCATGTTGTGCATTACCGTTATGTTTTTCACAAGGCTATTGGCAGACAGCTTCCAGTACTCCAATTCCAGATAGGCAATTCCGGCTGAATAGAGGGCGATAAGAATCATTATCCAGAAAAGCTTCCGGAAAGTATCGCCCTTATGAAAGTAGAAGATAAACGAAAGCCATTCTTTAGGGTTGTATGAAATCATGTATTTTGAGGTTTAAGGGTTCTTAACTGATATAGTTCCAAATATTCTTCTTTTTTGACATTTCGATAAAAGCCTGACGCAGGTTCTGATGTTCCGGTTTTACCATTGGTGCATCGTCTTTTAATAACTTAACGGCACAATTTCTGGCCAGTTGCAGGATTTCCCGGTCTTTTACCAAATCAGCTATTTGCAGGTTCAATACACCGCTTTGCTGGGTTCCCATAATATCGCCCGGGCCACGAAGTTTTAAATCAACTTCGGCTATTTCAAATCCGTCATTGGTTTTTGTCATTGTTTCCATGCGAATTTTACTGTCATTGCTTAATTTGTGTCCTGTCATCAGTATGCAATAGCTTTGTTCCGCACCACGACCTACGCGTCCGCGAAGCTGGTGCAATTGTGACAAGCCAAAGCGTTCGGCACTTTCAATAATCATAACACTGGCGTTTGGGACATTCACCCCGACTTCAATAACAGTTGTGGCTACCATAATATTGGTTTTGCCTTGCGAAAAGCGTTGCATTTCGGAGTCCTTATCGGCCGGTTTCATTTTTCCGTGTACAATGCTCACACTGTATTTTGGCAAAGGAAAATCTCTTGAAATACTTTCGTAACCATCCATAAGGTCTTTATAATCCATGCTTTCAGATTCCTGAATCAGGGGATAAACGATATAAATCTGCCTTCCTTTTTCTATTTCGTCCCGGATGAATTTCCAGACTTTTAATCGGCTGGAGTCATAACGGTGTACGGTTTGAATGGGTTTTCTTCCCGGTGGGAGTTCATCGATTACAGAAATATCAAGGTCGCCATATAAACTCATGGCCAATGTTCTTGGAATTGGTGTTGCCGTCATGACCAGAACGTGAGGAGGAATTTCGTTCTTTTTCCAAAGTTTGGAACGTTGTTCTACTCCAAAACGATGCTGCTCGTCAATAATAGCAAGGCCTAAATTATGGAATTTCACTTTGTCTTCTAACAGGGCATGAGTGCCAATAAGGATATGCAGGCTGCCATTTTCCAGTTCTTCATGAATGATTTTTCTATCTGAAGTTTTAGTGGAACCTGTTAGTAATTTTATATTTATATTCAAAGGTTTAGCCAATTCCATCAATCCGTTAAAATGCTGGTTTGCCAGAATTTCTGTAGGTGCCATAAGACAGGCCTGAAATCCGTTGTCGAGTGCCAATAACATGCTCATTAAAGCCACAATAGTTTTTCCGGAACCCACGTCACCTTGCAGCAAACGGTTCATCTGTGCGGGATTTCCCATATCGTTCCGGATTTCTTTCAGCACTCTTTTTTGAGCATTAGTCAGGTCAAAAGGTAAATGATTGTTATAGAAATCATTAAAATAGACGCCTACTTTTTCAAAAGGATGCCCTTTGATTTTGTTCTTTCGAATCAGATTTTTTGTAATGAGCTGCAGTTGTATAAAAAACAATTCTTCAAATTTTAATCGGAATTGTGCTTTGGCCAGTAAGTCAGGGCTTTTAGGGAAATGGATGTTGAACAGCGCAGCATTTTTTGGAATCAGCTTTAATTCTTCCAGAAGATAATTAGGCAGTGGCTCCTTAAAAGCGGCTTGCGTTTCAATAAAAAGCTGTTGCATGATTTTGTTAATCGTGCGGTTTGAAATTCCTCTTTGGGTCAGTTTCTCCGTAGAAGGATAAACGGGTTGCATGGCTGAACGAAGGTTCTGCTCATGTTCTGCAAGCAATTCCATTTCGGGATGTGCCATATTGAATTGGCCATTGAATGAAGTGCATTTCCCAAAAATAACATATACGGTATTCAGCTTTAAATTTTCACGTATCCATTTTTGTCCCTGAAACCAAACCAGTTCCATTTCTCCCGTTTCGTCAACAAAAGTAGCCACAAGGCGTTTTCCTTTTTTTTGCTCAACGGTTTTGATGTGGATAATCTTTCCAATGATCTGGACTTCAGCATTGGTATTCTGCAGTTCATTTATTTTGTAATAACGTGTGCGGTCAATATATCGGTTTGGGAATAAATTTATCAGGTCTCCATATTTGTGAATGCCTAATTCTTTGCGAAGCAATTCGCCGCGGGCTGGCCCGACGCCTTTTAGGTATTCAATAGGGGTTTCTAATAAATTGTTTTGCATTGCTATATGAAAACACGAATATAAGCCATTAATTGAAAACTATAAAATGGTATTTTGATTGGAAAACAGATTCCTCAATTGCGGTTTTGATTTATGAAAGTAAGATTTTGGCTAAAGAAAATGATATATTTGAAATTTAGAAATAGGAATCAAAATTATGGCAAAACCTATATATATCCTGGGAACAGGTCTTTCACATAACGGTTCGGCAGTTTTACTCAAAGACGGGCGTGTTTGTGTAGGTATCGAAAAAGAACGTTTGAGTCGCAAAAAACATGATGGAGGTAATGACACGCTGGCAATACAATATTGTCTGGATGCTGAAGGAATAGGATTAGATGACCTTACTCTTGTGGTTCAATGTGCCAATTTTGACATCCCGAACCGGAATTATTTTAAAGGAGAGCGGATTTTTTCAGGTCATGAAAAAATCGAGATTATAAATATTTCTCATCATTTAGCCCATGCCTACAGCGCAGTAGGAACTTCTCCTTTTTCGGAATGCAATGTGATGGTAATTGATGGTTGTGGAAGCCCACTTGAGCAGTTTTTAAAGTTGCATCCCGAACAGGAGAAATACATTGCTCCTGAATATTTAAATGAGGTAAGGATGCTTTGTGAAAAAGATAGCTTTTATCATTTTGATGGACAAAAGCTAGTGCCTTTAGTTAAGGATTTCAGTGTAATGTCGAATCAATCCGGCAATTTTTCACTACCTACGACCCAACACTCTATTGGTGGTTTTTATGCGTCCGTAAGCAATTATGTTTTTGGCGATATGGATGATGTAGGCAAATTAATGGGATTGGCTCCGTATGGAAAATCCGGCATATATGATTTTGAGGCTTTTGAATTCCAGTCAGGAAATTTATTTGTCAATGATGACTGGAAGAAACAATTTGACAATCCGTCAACCGGATATGAATATTTTAAAGAACATTTTGAATACTATGCCAACATTGCACGCTGGGCACAGGAACAGGTAGAAAAAGCCGTATTGCAGTGCATCCATAACCGTTTGGAAAAGTTTCCGCATTCCAATCTTTGTTATACAGGCGGAGTAGCATTAAACGCTGTAGCCAATGCAAAACTGCAGGATTCCGGAATTGTCCGCGAAATTTATTTTGAGCCTGCTGCAGGAGATAATGGTCTGGCTTTAGGATGTGCTTATTATGGCTGGTTGGAATATCTGAAAATGCCAAAAATGCCTCATGATGGCAGCACCTGTTTTGGGAGGCCGTATTCTGAAACAGAAATTGATGCTGCATTCCAAAAAGAAGAAAACAAAAAATATGTCCCGAAAAGAATAACCAATGAAGAGGAGTTGTTGGATTATTGTGCAGCAAAACTAAAAGAAGGAAAAACCATAGCCTGGTTTCAATCCGGTTCAGAGTTTGGGCCAAGAGCTTTAGGAAGGAGGAGTATTCTGGCACATCCCGGTATTGAAAAAATGAAAGACCATATTAATCTGGATATTAAATTTCGGGAAGATTTTCGTCCTTTTGCACCGGCTGTATTGAAATCTAAAGTTGGTGAATATTTTGAATCGGCACGTTATAGTCCGTATATGATTCTGGTTGACAGAACGCGTGAAATCCATCAACAAGAATTAAAAAATGTCACGCATGAAGACGGTTCCGCCCGGGTACAAACCGTAGAAGAAAGCTGGAATCCCAGGTTTGCCAAGCTTATAGAAGCCTTTTATAAGAAGACAGGTATTGCCGTTTTGCTTAATACCAGCCTAAATAAGAAAGGGATGCCTATAGTTGAAACGCCAGAAGAAGCACTCTATTTGTTTGGAATAACAGACCTTGATGTGCTGGTTATGGAAAATACGGTGGTTGAAAAATAATTAGCTTAGCTGCTCTGCGCCTTTGCAATTTTCTCTCGCAAAGGCGCAAAGATGGAGAAGTGGGATAGTTCTTTCTTTCTTTCTTTCTTTCTTTCTTTCTTTCTTTTAGCTTATTCCAAAGTTTTTAATAGTTCTAAGGCGGCAGGTGTGTTCATGCGTTGCAGTTCGGCTATCATCAGTCTTTTTTGTTCGTCACTCATGGTGGCTTCCGGTTTTATAAATCCGTCAGGTTTGGCTTCTTTGAAAAATAATTCGTCCGTCCATGCATTTCTTAACCCGTCAATAACTAAATGAATGCGGTCTGTATTGCCACGATTGGCAACAGAATGCGTAAAATTAGCGTCAATATACCAGCATTCGCCTTCATTCATCACTAGCCGGTTTCCATCCAAAATAAATTCGACTTCGCTGTTGGTAATTACCGGGATATGCAATCTAAAACAGCCATCTTCATAACCAAGGCAGTTGTCACTGTGTGGTTTCACTTCGGCACCCACAGACAGTCGTAATAAACGGACAGCTGTTTTTTCAAATAGTAAACTATCAAGGATTTCCTGGAAATAGGTACAGGAATTTAAAATTTCGGTAGGGACTAGTTTTTCAGAAACGGGCGAGGCATAAATCTGGTCTGATTTTCCACTTTCAGACATTAGAGCTATGGAATTCCATTCGCCTGTATAATCCCTGGCATTATAATGGGCCGTCCAATTTTTATCAATAATTTTACTAAGGTCGTTTTTAAGCCTTTCGGTATCAAAAAACAATGGGAATTTTATGGAGCGTACTAAATTTTCCATGGTGCTATTCTCTTAACCATTTTGTCATTACAGGAAAAGCCTGCTTTCCTTCTTTTAGGGCACGTTCTTTTCCATAAGCCAAATCTGCCCATTCCAGCAATGGCAATCCGATATAATTCTCACTGTCGAAATTAGAAATCAGCCACTCAGAATTATCCTTATAGCCATTAGGATGAAATACAAATTCTACAGGCAGATCTATATGTTTTACAGCGGCATAAGACCACAGCATGGCTGCAATTTCTTCTCCCTGTGTGGGCCATTCCGGGGCCATTTGTTCCGTTCCTGCAACATTTCTTTCTGCCGGAGTTGTAACGGCCAGATGCCCTGCTTCGTGCAACAGGTCGCCGGGATATTTTAGCTTTTCATAATCCACATAAATAACTCCGGGACCCAAAGCCAATCCGGGAAGGAAAGTACTGTCATCCAGTTTTTTTTCAGTAACCGGTATACCAATTCCCTCCAGAAATCGAACCGTTTTTTGCAAATCAGGATTTTTATCAACCATAATTATGATAGGTTTTCGCGATACAATATAGCAAATCCATCGCAATCCGAATAAAAAAAGTTCTTCAGAAAGGAACAGCAATTGTTTCTGAAACCTTCGTAACTTTGAAATCAAGATATTTTTAAAATGAGACGATTACTATATACTTTCCTTCTTGTTCCTTCTTGTCTTTTTTCACAGCAGTTCCAAAAGGTTGATTTTAAAACCTTAAATGCTACGCTTGCTTTAGATCCATCCCATAAAAAAATATCGGGACAAGTGACCTATACCTTTGAAGTACTTTCAACCATTGACACCATCCGTATTGATGCCAGGAATATGGCTTTTTCAAATCTGAAGGTTAACAATGCCGTTTCGGAATTTAAAAATTCAGGTAAAGAATTGCAGCTCTACAAAGGCTTTAAGAAAGGGAAAAATACGCTGACATTTGAGTATGAGGCCATTCCTAAGCAGACATTGTATTTTATAGGAGAAAAGGAACACCTTCAAATATGGACACAGGGACAAGGGAAATATACCAGTCATTGGCTACCGAGTTTTGACGATGTAAATGAAAAAGTCGTCTTTGGATTGAGTATTTCATATGACAAAGATTTTGAAGTCTTGTCTAATGGAAAATTAAAAAGCGTGTCGGATAAAGGAAATGAAAAGCAATGGGAGTACCAGATGGAAAAGCCCATGAGTTCCTATCTGGTCATGCTTGCTATTGGAAAATTTGCAAAACAAACCGAAATGGCAGCTTCCGGTACGCCTTTGGAAATGTACCTTTCTAAAGAAGATGCTTCAAAATTTGAATATACCTACAAATACAACAAGGCTATTTTTGACTTTCTTGAGAAAGAAATAGGAGTCAGATATCCATGGGGAATTTACCGTCAGGTTCCTGTAAGAGATTTTTTGTATGGGGGAATGGAAAATACGACAGCCACTATTTTTTCTGAGGATTATGTGGTGGACGAAATAGGTTATAATGACAGGAATTATATTAACGTAAATGCCCACGAACTGGCCCATCAATGGTTTGGAGACTTAATTACGGCCACTTCCGGAAAGCATCATTGGCTGCAGGAAGGATTTGCAACCTATTATGCTCTACTGGCAGAAAGAGAGCTATTTGGAGAAGACCATTTTAACTGGCAGCTTTATGAAATCGCTGAAAGGCTGCAACAGGCCTCAAAAAATGATACGATTCCGCTGCTAAATGAAAAAGCAAGTTCACTAACATTCTATCAAAAAGGAGCCTGGGCTTTGCATGTACTTAAAGAAAATATAGGAGCTAAAAACTTTAACAAGGCCGTTAAAAAATACCTTGAAAAATATGCATTTAAAAATGTGAATACTGCCGATTTTTTGGCAGAAATCAATGCCGTTTCCAATTATGATACCAGGAGATTCCAACAGGTTTGGCTTGAACAATCCGGATTTGAAGTAGCAGAAGCTTTAGGAATATTGAAGAAAAATAAATTCATTGAACAATATTTAAATGTACTTTCAATGGCAGAAAAGCCTTTGGCGGAGAAACAGCAGGTCTTTGTGGAAATAATAGTATCTGATGTCTATTATCCGGTAAAGGAAGAAATACTTTTTCAGTTACAATCTGTAGATTTTTCTGAAAAGGAACCTATTATCAGACAGGCCATGCAGTCAAACAATATTAAAGTAAGGCAGGCTGTAGCAAAAACACTCAACCAGTTTCCGGAATCATTCAGGCCTGATTTTGAAACTTTTTTGGATGACAAATCGTATGTGACAAAGGAAATTGCCTTAAATGTTTTATGGTCACAGTTTCCTGATGACCGTGCCAAATATCTTGACAAATCCCGTAACTGGATTGGCATGAATGATAAAAATCTTAGAATCCTATGGCTCACAATGGCCCTGGCAACAAAAGATTTTGAGCCTGAACACAAACCTGCTTATTATGATGAACTCTTAGATTATACTTCACCTGATTATGAGAGTTCAATTCGACAGAATGCCATTACCAATCTTTTGTATATAAACGGGAATGACACAAATGTTTTAAAAGCGCTTGTCAATCCGCTGATACACCACAAATGGCAGTTTTCCAAATTTGCAAGAGATAAAATACGGGAACTGGCCAAAAAAGAACGCTACAGATTGTACTATTTAGAACTTCTGCCATCATTGCCGGATAATGAGAAAGCTATTTTGGAAAAATTGTTAAATCCATAGGATTGTTAAAGTTCGTCTCAATTTGATAGAATAACATTATTTTTAGAGAAAACATTAAATAATTTATGCGAGCATTAGTCATTTCGGGTGGAGGAAGCAAAGGGGCATTTGCTGGTGGCGTGGCCCAATATCTCATGAAAGAAAAAAATATTGATTATGATTTATTTATAGGGTCGTCAGCAGGAAGTCTTTTGATTCCGCATTTGGCTTTAAATAGAGTAGACAAAATATTTAAGTTGTGTACAAATATTGACATGAATAAAATTTTCAGTGTTAATCCTTTCATCGTTAAGCATAAAAAAAACCAGGAGGTGATTACTATCAATCACTTTAATGTTATTATGCAGTTTATGAAAGGCAAACGCACTTTTGGTGAAAGCAAGAACCTGAAAAATTATATTGAAGACAATCTATCCAAGGAAGAATATGATCAATTACAAAATTCTTCAAAAGAAATTGTTGTGGCCGTTACCAATATCACTAAAAACTGTGTGGAGTATAAATCCATATTAGAATGCTGTTACGAAGATTTTTGCGATTGGATTTGGATTTCCTGTAATTATATTCCATTTATGAGTCTTGTCACTAAAAACCGGTTTGAATATGCCGATGGTGGAATTTCTAATGTTATCCCGATACAGGAAGCAATTAATCGTGGTGCAACTGAAATAGATGTCATCGTATTGGAAACAGAACAGAATACGTCAGAAAAAGTTATTGGAAAAAATCCATTCTCACTCACTATTGATTTGTTCGGGACAATTATTGATCAGGTAGAACGGAAAGATATTATTATTGGAAGGTTGGCTGCAGCCGCTAAAAATGTCAAGCTCAATTTTTATTATACCCCCACGAAGCTGACAGATAATCCATTGGTGTTTAATAAAAAGTTGATGCACGATTGGTGGCATCAGGGCTATGAATACGCTAAAAACAAGAGCGAGACTATGAGCCAGATCCAGATATGAAAAAAGCCTCAAATTTTGAGGCTTTTTTTATTTTTACCAAAGTCCGCTGACTTCGTCTTTTATATAGGCTAATGCATTATTGCTAGGGGATTGTTTTTCCAGCAATTCATTTAAAACGGCTTCCCGTAATTTATTGGCAGTATCGACTTCAGGATTTAAAGCTGCTTTTCGAATCATCTGGATTGTGGCATTTTTTGCAGTTGTGATGATAGTCCAGCACTCGTCTGACAGATAGATCTGTTGTGTAAGATTGTGTTCAAATTCATTTTCAATATGCATGACAACCAGATTTTGATAGTCCATTTTGTCACTTGAATTTGGTGCAATACGGATTAACAGGTTGGATGGGTTGATTCTTTCTAAAAATAGGGCCATTCTTTCATAAGCCTGTAATCGGATTGGAAGGGCACTTTTTTGCGCATCTCTTTGTATTAAATATCTGCGGCGTCCTTCTTCGTTTTTTGTGTGTAGTTTAAAAAAGTAAAAAGCTACGCCTCCTGTTATTACTGCAGGTAATGTATAGCTTAAAAGCTCAATTATTTTAGTTGTGTCCATAGAATTTATTTAATGAAAGCAAAAATAGAATAAATTGAGTATAGTTTATTTATTTATTAGTTGATAGTGCATAGTTGATAGTGTATAGTTGATACGTAGAGGTTCAGTTAAATAGTTTTTATTTTGAATTGTTGTAAAATTGGTTTTTATTTAAATATTTGTATTTTTATGCCTTATAATATAACTTGAATTTAAAAATAAATTAATTTATGAAAAAAAATCTACTATTTTTAACTTTCGGATTATTGATGTTGTCCGGAATAAAAGTTCAAGCCCAAAATGTACTTACTGTTTTTGATGAGATTTTATTTTATGACGGGTATGCCGCAGTCGTAAATTTTCCGACTCCCGATGGTGTTATTCGACATAGAAACGATCTGTATGCCAAAAGAATTAATGGAGGATTACAGATGCCTTATGGATCTTCCATGACTATTGAGGTAACAATTAAGGCGGCATGTGATAATTATGACCGTATAGGAAATGTGAATCTGGTATTGGCTCCAAAAGGATTGGTGAGTTATAATCCTGATAACGTAAGACGAATAGAATTAGGCAGGTTTATCACACCTTTTATGAATAAAAACAGGCAACCGGACGAAGTTCCGTATACTTTTTCTGCAAATAATCTGTCACAAATATTAAATGATCCGGGTTTAAATGCATCTTATGATTTTTGGATGGAATTGGAAGTTTTTGGAGTTCCTTATGCTGCAAATACTCAGGTTGCCGGATGTTCCGGGAGGAATGATGTATTTTTTGGAACCTTAAAGCTTATTTCAGAGGGTGCATCAACAACTTCGCTGCCTGCTTTTTTACTTCCGTTGAATTTCAAAAAGAATTTGAATAATTATAATGAAAATGCGACCGATGTTGTAGGTCAGACTGTTAGGACAATAAATTTTAACCTTCCTAATTCTATCACAGATGCAAAATTTTATCTGATAACTTCAAATCATGGTGCTAACAGCGGAGGAGAGGAATACAATAGAAGATTACATTATATCACATTTGACGGCACTCCGGTATTGACTTACCGTCCCGGAGAACCTACTTGTGAGCCTTATAGAATTTATAATACACAAGGTAACGGCATTTATGGAGCTGCACCAAAAACACCAGAGCAATGGCAGTCATTTAGTAACTGGTGTCCGGGTTCTGTTATTCCAATCAGGGAGATTTCTGTAGGTAATCTGAATGCCGGACAGCATTCTTTTAAGATTGAAGTACCGGATGCTGTTTTTGTAGGAGGCGAAGGTTACTTCCCCGTTTCGTTATACCTGCAGGGAACAGGACAGGCTCTTGATATAAAAAAGTTTGAGTCCAATGTCTATAGCCTCTTGCCAAACCCGACAAGAAATGTGGTGGCAATAGAAACGAATCAGGAGGTGAAGGGCTATGCTGTTTTTAGCCTTTTGGGACAAGAAATTTTGAAAGGAACCGGTAAAATGATCGATTTGTCAAAGGCTGCTCAAGGTACTTATCTTGTTCGGATAGAATTTATGAATAACGAAATTGCCACTCAAAAAATCGTAAAACTATAGATAAAACGGAATAATTATTATTAGGATATAATCTGCTGTTTTTCTTCCAAAATCCAATTATTTTTCTACAATCTAAATGCGTATTTTTGCAAGAGAAAAAGAATAAAAATGCAGCATTATATAAGCCAGCTTAATGAAGCTCAACAGGCGCCTGTCCTTCAGAAAGACGGGCCAATGATTATTATTGCAGGCGCAGGTTCTGGAAAGACAAGAGTATTGACCATTCGTATTGCGTATCTGATGCATCAGGGTGTTGATGCTTTTAATATCCTGGCCCTCACGTTCACGAACAAGGCAGCACGTGAAATGAAAAAGCGTATTGCCGATATTGTTGGATCGAGTGAGGCAAAGAACCTTTGGATGGGAACTTTTCACTCTGTTTTTGCAAGAATTTTACGTTCAGAAGCGGACAAGCTTGGTTATCCTTCTAACTTTACGATTTACGATTCTCAGGATTCCGTAAGGTTAATAGGTGCCATTATCAAGGAAATGCAATTGGATAAAGATGTTTACAAGCCAAAACAGGTATTGGGACGGATTTCATCTTATAAAAACAGCTTGATAACTGTCAAGGCTTATTTTAATAATCCGGAATTGCAGGAGCAGGATGCCATGTCAAAAAAACCGCGTCTGGGTGAAATCTATCAAAATTATGTAGACCGTTGTTTTAAAGCCGGTGCTATGGATTTTGACGACCTGCTGTTGAAAACGAATGAATTGTTGACTCGTTTTCCGGATGTTCTGGCAAAATACCAGGATCGTTTTCGTTATATTCTGGTGGATGAGTATCAGGATACCAACCATTCTCAATATTTGATTGTACGTGCCTTATCAGATAGGTTCCAGAATATTTGTGTTGTTGGAGACGATGCACAGAGTATTTATGCTTTCCGCGGAGCCAATATTAACAATATCCTAAATTTCCAGAAGGATTATGATGGTGTGAAAACCTACCGTTTGGAACAGAATTACCGTTCCTCAAAAAATATTGTAGAAGCGGCGAATTCTATTATTGACAAGAACAAAACAAAACTGGATAAGGTGGTTTGGACTGCCAATGCTGACGGACCAAGGATAAAAGTACACCGAAGCCTTACAGATGGTGAAGAAGGAAGATTTGTTGCCAGTGAGATTTTTGAAAAAAAGATGCAGCTTCAAATGATGAACGGGCAGTTTGCCATTTTGTACCGTACGAATGCGCAGTCACGTGCTATGGAAGATGCTCTCAGAAAACGTGATATTCTTTACAGGATTTATGGAGGGCTGTCCTTCTATCAAAGAAAGGAAATTAAGGACGTACTTTGTTACCTTAGGTTGGTTATCAATCCAAAGGACGAAGAGGCATTGGTACGTGTAATTAATTATCCGGCCAGAGGAATAGGAGATACAACTGTTGAAAAACTGACAATTGCAGCAAATCATTACAAGCGTTCGATTTTTGAAGTAATGGAACATATCGACAAAATCGATCTTAAATTGAATTCGGGAACGAAGTCAAGGATACAGGATTTTGTCACAATGATTAAGAGCTTTCAGGTCATCGACCAGAACCATGACGCATTTTATCTGGCGGAGCATGTAACCAAAAAGACCGGACTGATTCAGGAACTGAAGAAAGACGGCACACCGGAAGGTATTGCAAGGCTTGAAAATATTGAAGAATTGCTGAATGGTATCAAAGATTTTATTGAAGGTCAGAAAGAAGTTGACGGGGCAAGAGGAGCATTGTCTGAATTTTTGGAAGATGTTGCTCTCGCAACCGATTTGGATAAAGATACGGGAGACGATGACCGTGTAGCTTTAATGACCATTCACCTGGCGAAAGGGCTTGAATTTCCGTATGTTTTTATTGTTGGAATGGAAGAAGACCTGTTTCCGAGTGCGATGAGTGTCAGCACACGAAGTGAATTGGAAGAAGAAAGAAGGCTTTTTTATGTGGCACTCACCAGAGCAGAACACCAGGCTTATCTGACCTATGCCCAGTCACGTTATCGCTGGGGAAAATTAATGGATTCTGAGCCATCACGATTTATAGATGAAATTACGGGCGAATATTTAGAATATCTAACCCCTACAGAAAGCAATTATCGTTACAAGCCGATGATTGACATGGATATTTTCGGTGATGTAGACAAATCAAAGCTGAGGTTGTCCAAACCGGTTAATGGCACACCACCAAAAAGATACGATGATGACGAACCTTCACCTAATCTGAATATTCGAAAGTTAAAACCTGTTGCTTCTAATCCGCCAACAAGTTCAGGTAGTTCAGCATCAGATACTAAATTGAATGTTGGCAATATTGTGATGCACGAACGTTTTGGAAAAGGGCAGGTGCTGAATATTGAAGGTGCCGGAGCAGACAAAAAAGCAGAAATCAAATTTGAAGTAGGAGGCATTAAGAAATTATTGCTTCGTTTTGCAAGACTTGACATATTGTCGTAACTTTAAATAAGATACGAAGCTATTTGTTTCAAGATAAACTTTGTGTCCTTGCGGCTTTGCATGAAATAGTTTCTCGCAAAGTATTTAAGTTCCCAAAATCACTAACTTTAAATATAAAATGACAGCATATGGCTCAGTTTATTAAAATATACCCTCAAAATCCGAATGAAAAAGAAATCGCGAAAGTGGTCAAAGTACTTCGGGATGGAGGATTGGTGATTTATCCAACGGATACGGTTTACGGACTCGGATGTGACATTACCAATACGAAAGCATTGGAACGCATTGCCAAAATCAAAGGTATCAAACTGGAAAAGGCTAATTTCTCATTTGTCTGCCATGATTTGAGCAACCTTTCTGATTATGTGAAACAGATCGATACTTCTACATTCAAATTATTGAAAAGGGCATTACCGGGACCGTATACTTTTATTCTTCCGGGAAATAACAATCTTCCAAAGGAATTCAAGAAAAAGAATACAGTAGGTATTCGTGTGCCTGATAATTCGATAGCGCTTGAAATTGTAAAACAGTTAGGAAACCCGATTGTGTCTACATCTATTCATGATGATGATGATGTGATAGAATATACCACCGATCCGGAATTGATTTTTGAGAAATGGCAAAATATTGTGGATGTAGTAATAGACGGAGGTTATGGTGATAATCAGGCTTCTACCATAATCGATTTATCCGGAAGCGAACCTGTAGTAGTCAGAGAAGGGAAAGGAAGTATAGATATTTTATAATCTGTGTGGGTTTTTTCTCAAAATTTTGGCTGTTGCGATAAATAATTGCTAAATTAGCAGTACCAATTAATAAGAATCCTACTAGTGATAACGATTTATACCATATGCTATTCTTAATTTAAATATTTAATTGGTTATTAATAAAAAAAATTAGGGATACATAAAAAGCAGGCTTTTGGGCCTGCTTTTTCATTTCCTCTTTATTCTGATGGCTTATTGTTTTGCCGTCATATTTTTCATTTCTTTTTCGATCATATCATAGAACTGGTCGATTTTTGGCAATACCACAATTCTGGTTCTTCTGTTGATTGATCTGTTTTCAGCTGAATTATTATCAACTAATGGAATGTATTCGCTTCTTCCCGCAGCAATCAGTTGTTTTGGGTTTACGTTCAATTCCTGTAATACACGGATGATTGATGTAGAACGTTTTACGCTCAAATCCCAGTTATCAAGCAAAACTCCGTTTGATTTGTAAGGAACATTATCAGTATGTCCTTCAACCATACATTCAAAATCAGGCTTGCTGTTTACTACTTTAGCTACTTTAGCCAATACTTCTTTGGCCCTGTCACTTACAACATAGCTACCGCTTTTGAAAAGAAGCTTATCTGCAATAGAGATGAAAACCACTCCTTTTTCAACGTTAACCTGAATGTCCGGATCACTGATACCAACAGAACTCTTTAAGCTGGTTACCAAAGCCAATGTTACAGAGTCTTTTTTCGTTAGGGCATCCTGAAGACGTGTAATTTTTAAGTCTTTTTCTTTCAGGCTCTCCAATGATTTTTCAAGATTTTCAGCTCCTTTTGAAGATAAGGTAGTCAGGTTACCCATATTGTTGATCAAATCAGAATTGTTCTTTTTCAGGAAATCGATTTGATGCGCCAATGCGTCTCTCTCTGTCAAACAGGTATTCAATTTTACTGTGGCAGTGTTTAGTAAATCTTGAATTTCTTTGTTTTTAGCTTCTAATTCAGCAATCTTCTTTTTTGAACCACACGAAGTCAGCGTGAATGCTGCAATCGAAAGTATAAAAATGACTTTTTTCATAGGTTTCGGTTTTAAAATTTTAACAAATTTAAGGATTAAAAATAGGGTTTCAAGTTTAACAAGTATAAACTATTGTTAAAATTTGTTTTCAAAAACCTTGCCTTTTTTGACAAAATAGTGGTAGGTGATGCTTTTGATTTTGTAGTAATTGTCGTATTGTTTTGATTCTCTTTTGTTTAAGAATCGGAAAAATTTTAAATAAAAATAAAAATGAGCTTTGAGGATTGCCCACAGATGGGAGAACTTACCTTCCGTCATAAATTTAACTCCGGCAAGCCCATCTTGTGCAAGCCGCAGGAAAAGGACAGGGAAGAGCTTATTTTTTGGCAGATTTTTGAGCATCATCCAAAGCGAATTGCGGAAATTAAGGAATGTTTTATGCGGATTTGAATCTTTTAAAGTCGCACCGCCCACATGATATACTGTAGATTTTCCACAATATTTTACTTTTAGATTTTGATTGAAAGCACGCCAGCAAAGATCAATTTCTTCCTGATGGGCAAAAAAGTCTTCATCAAAGCCATCTAAGTTTCTGTAGATTTCTTTACGTATAAAAAAGCAGGCACCGGAAGCCCAAAAGATATCAATAGTATCATTGTATTGACCCTTATCTTTTTCCAATGTCTGGAATATCCTTCCTCTGCAGAAAGGGAAACCGTATTTGTCAATAAATCCGCCACCGGCACCGGCATATTCAAACATTTGCTTGTTTTTGTAGTCTAATATTTTGGGCTGGATGATAGCTGTTTCGGGTTCGCTGTCAAATAAATCGATTACAGGTGTCAGCCAATTTTCGGTTACTTCAATATCAGAATTCACCAGGGCATAATATTCTTCTTCTACAAACCGGAGTGCCTGATTGTAACCTTTGGCAAAACCAAAGTTGTCTGTATTTTGAATAATTTTGACAGACGGGAAAGTATTTTTTATAAAAGTAACAGAATCGTCTGATGAGGCATTATCAGCTACATAAATAGTGGCCTCGGAAGAGAATCGCACAACGGAAGGCAGAAATTCCTCAAGCAGTTTTTTTCCGTTCCAGTTGAGTATGACGATTGCTGTTTTTTTCATGACTGTTGTTTGCTTCATCTAATTGAAAGCAGGAAGTTCTTTTAGAAAATTATATTTTTCGTTTTGATAATCCATCTGGCAAAAATAATGATTGAGTCCATTTGTTACCATTAAATATTCCGACTCCAGTACCATATTATAACGGGCAATCTGGTCGAAGGTGGTTTGGTTTATGACAATATCTGTTGATTTGCATTCTACTAACAGAAATAATTTGCCATTGGGTTGGAAGACTACTACGTCATAACGTTTTACAAGTCCGTTAATTTTGATGACTTTTTCTACGTTAATATATGATTTTGGATATTTTTTTTCCTGCAGCAGGTATTGTACTACGTTTTGACGAACCCATTCTTCCGGTGTCAGAATAATAAACTTTTTTCGGATTTCGTCAAATATGGAAATCCGTCCTTCTTTATTCCTAAACCGAAAATCATAGGAGTTGAAATTGAGTTGCTGCATGAATGCAAAGTAACAAAATTCTGGTTTAAAAATTCATTACGAATCCACATCCCATTTGTTTTCCATTATAGAATGGAGCCATCATTACTGTAGATTTGGTTTCCTTTTCTCCAAAAAATGTTCTTTTGATGTAAGGATGCAGCCAATAGGCTACTTTGGTACTGAGGATTCCTATTCCGGCTCCGGCAGCAACATCAGTAAGCCAGTGACGATCGTTGTAAATACGGAATAGCCCGGTTCCTGTAGCTATCGCATAGCCTGTAATACCATACCATATGGAGACATCTTTATATTCCTGCCATAAAAATTCAGCCCCGGCAAAGGCAGTAGCTGTATGTCCGGAAGGAAAAGAATTGTTGGAACTTCCATCTGGCCTTTCAACCTTGGTGATGCCTTTGAGGCTTAATACGGTTCCACTCATTAGCAGATAAGATGTGCCTAAAATAATAGAACGGTCTTTGAAGTTGTGTTTTCCTTTGATTCCTAAAGCATTTAAACCATACACAGATACAAAAGGGGCATATTGTGTAAAGTCATCTATGGTTATTTTTTTATCAATATCTTCATTAACTTCTTCTTTGATTTCAGAGTTGAATCCTTTGAGCCAGTCGCTTTCTAGTCCAATAACACCATATCCTATCAGGGCTCCCGGTATAATTAAGGATTTGTAGTTAAATTTCAGGCTGTCTGGTTTTAAGACCGGGATAGAATCTGTTACGTTTTGTTGGGCATAAGTCGCTATTGCATTGCAGACAATACATAATAGCACGATTTTTTTAAACATAATTTAAGATTATGAAGGTTACTTTCAGATTTAACGTAAGAGGAGAATTTTAATTGAGAGCCTGTAGCTACTTTAATCAAATCTTAAGGATTGGATTTATGAACTTTTTTTGTCTGCTATTTTTAAATCTTAAATATTTGTACATTTGGCATTGAAATAGGATGTAGAGTGTAATAAATAAGTAATATTCAGAAGAATATTGAAGCATTGATGTATTAATTGTATTCTGCCAATTTGTAAGCAATGAGGATTTAGGACTATGAATTATAAGCAATATCCCGTACATCCGGCCCTTAAAAACTGGATACGTTATTTCTGGAGTTATGATGTTTGCACATCGGCTACAGAAGCTTTGCATATCCGTTCTTTTGCTGATCGTTATCCGCGACTTGTTTTTCAGGATATTTGTTCATTTTCGCCTATCAAAGATGCCCAGGGCACTATAAAGCCTATATGTTATTTAAGCGGCGTAGATACTCAGCCTACTGATGCTTATTGGGAGAGTCATTTTTCTCATTTTGGGGTAAGTTTCCAACCGCATGCCTTACATTTCCTTTTTGGTATAAATGCTGCTGAACTGACCAATCAGACGCCTGATATCCAGCTCCTGGACAAGACTGAAATCCCGGTTTTATTATTAAACGCTAAAAATCACCTTGAAAGAGTTTCGATACTCAGCGAATATTTTTATAAAAGAATATCGAAATCAAAAGGAGATGTGGTTATTGACCATCTTTTCCTTGGAAATTGGGCAGATCGTTTAGATAATGAAAAAAATCTGGCAACAATTGCTTCTCACTATCAGATTTCAGAACGGCAGCTGCAACGCAGGTTCAAACAAAATGTGGGTGTGTCTGCCCGAAAATTTGCCAGGGTTGCAAAATTTGAAAAGTCATTACCGGCCCTGTCGTTGGCAGATTATGGGAGCCTTACCCAATTGGCCTATGATCTTGAGTATTCAGATCAGTCTCATTTTATAAAAGATTTTAAATTATTTTCCGGCCTTTCTCCTTATGAATTTGTCAAGCAATCCAGCCTGGGTTCTGAAAGTGCCTCCTTTATTTATATTGAAGAATTGGCCTGATGTCGTTCTGATACAATTCTGTTCGCATTTCTGATTTTAATTTTGAAAAAGATTTCTGTTTTAACCCAGAGATAATCTGAAATAAATCTTTAACGATTAAAATCATTACTGTAACTATGAAAACAAGGAAAAAGAAAATTACTAGTTTGTTTATTTTGACCATGATATCGATTGCTTTTACATCATGTTCCAAGGATGATGGAGGGTCGGAAGATGTACCAAATGCTTCAACACATACATTGGTTTTGAAAGCGGAAACTTCTTCAGGTTCAACACTCAGCCATCTTTTGTATGGTTATGATTCCAGGCTGACTACAGTATCGGGCCTGGGCGTAACCACTTGGACAAGTCCGGAAATTGCTTTACCGGAAAATGCAAGTGTAGCAAATTTTACAGCGAATGGAGTAGGAGTAGATGCTGCTTCGACATTGAAAGTACAGGTATTTGTAGATGGTGTTTTAAAAAAAGAGGAGACGGTTACAGGGACAATTCTGACCGCACGGATACAGCACAACCTCAGATAATATCATCGTTTTAACTGGCAGCCACCTACACTGTCATGGATTTGGGACTTATTGCTGTTTTGGCAATAAGTTCTTTTTTTATATAATCATTAAAAGGATTTGAGAATAGGTCTATTCCAAAAAAACTCAAATACAAATAATGTGAGCTTTTGTATTTTTTTTGATAGTTCTGCTATTAAAGCCTTATTTTTGGTTTTTGATAAATACCAAATATAAAAGCAGTGGATGAGGTTGTAAAAATTGTCAATGATATTAAGGCAGGAAACATCAAGCCAATTTATTTCCTGATGGGCGAGGAGCCTTATTATATCGATAAGCTTACGGAATATATGGAAGCAAACCTTCTTTCTGAAGATGAGAAAGGTTTTAATCAGACCGTGCTGTATGGAAGGGATGTATCTGTTGATGATATAGTTTCTACGGCAAAACGTTATCCTATGATGGCAGAGCGGCAGGTAGTTATTGTAAGGGAAGCACAAGAACTTTCGAGAAGCATTGACAAGCTGGAAAGTTATGCTGAAAATCCGATGCCTACGACGGTGCTGGTCATTGCCTATAAATATAAAACGCTAGACAAAAGAAAGAAACTGACCAAGTTTTTAGATAAGACCGGTCTTGTATATGAAAGCAAGAAACTGTATGAAAATCAGGTATGCGACTGGCTAAAGCGGGTGTTGGCCGGAAAAAAATTAAATATTGAGCCTAAAGCTGCGGCAATGTTGGTTGATTTTTTAGGTACAGACTTAAGTAAAATAGCCAATGAATTGGATAAATTAGCGATTATTTTACCACAAGGCAGTACCATAACACCGGAAGTGATTGAAGAAAATATTGGTTTCAGTAAAGATTTTAATGTATTTGAACTCCGTAAGGCGATTGGCGAGCGTAACGTAAAAAAAGCCTATCAGATAGCACAATATTTTGCAGACAATCCGAAAGACAATCCTCTGGTGTTAACAGTAGGCCAGACTTTTGGTTTTTTTGTCCAATTGCTCAAATACCATGGTTTGAAAGATCGCAGCCCTAAAAGCGTTGCTTCTGCTTTAGGTATTAACCCTTTTTTTGTGAAGGAATATGATGTGGCTATTAAGAATTACCCAATGAAAAAAGTGAGCCATATTGTGGCTTCTCTTCGGGATATTGATGTTAAAAGTAAGGGAGTTGGAGCCAATGGGTTACCGCCCGGTGATTTGATGAAAGAAATGCTGGCAAATATTTTCAGTTAAAAGAAGAAATTAATGTTTTATAATTGATGCGTACTTTTTTAAAGTGCGCATTTTTTTTACTCATTAGGAAAATATTACCTCTTAATAAAAAAACACTCCAGGAAAACAAACCTGGAGTGCTTCTGGACATTAAGATCTACTACCACCGCGATCTTAATAATTTGGGCATATATAGAACAAGAAGCCCTATTTCTATCTCTATCTGCTATATGCCCGATTTAAAAGAAACCTAAACTTAACAATTATTAATCTTGTTTGATTATCTTGATAGTCTTCACGGCATTATCAGCAGCTACTTTAACCATATAAGTACCGGCTGGCAGACCAGACATATCAATTTGTCCTTTGTCATTGTTTATTGTTCTTGTCATCACTTGCTGTCCGATAAGGTTGAATACGGCAACATCTGTAATGTTCTTACTGTACGAAAGATTCAAGATATTTTTAACCGGGTTTGGATATGCCTTAAAGGATGTCGCATCAAAATCAGGATTAGATAAAGCCACATCAACAGAGATGTTATCTATATAAATCTGAGCCCTGTCTGTGATTGAATAAGCATTGAAACCAATATAATATATACCGCTGGTTTCTACTGTAAAAGTAGTAGACGATTCTAACTGAGAGTCGTTTACAATAGACGGATAATCAGCTAAATTCCTTGTCATCGCATTAAAATCTGCAGCAGTTCCGATGTTAACTTTCACACTTTCTACATATGTAGTATTACCACTGTTAGCATATTGGAATTTCAGCGTATAGTTAGTTCCTGCTTCCAATTGTATTCCGTTAGTATAGAACCACGCATTAGCCGGATTTGAAGAATTATAGCTATAGTTCAATACTTTAGAATTGAATCCGCCTCTGGTAATATTGTCTGTCTTCCAATTGTTTCCAGTTCCTGCATTCTGGCTTGAGGTACATGCCGGTAATCCCGGTGTGGTTGCGTCTTCAAAATCAATTAAATAAGGAACTGTTTGTGTTCCACACGTTGTTCTAAAAGCAAATGGTCCTCCCCAGGTACTCTTATCTCCGGAACCACAATCTCTGCGTACATAGAATTGGTAAGCGGTATTAGCAGAAAGTCCTGAAATCGTATGTGAGTTCGCTACTCCAGAAACCGTAGTTCCTGTTCCTTGTGTAAATCCTCTTGGTCCGTACTCAATGTCGAACAAAGTTCCAGAACTTGTCCATGATAATTGTGCTGTTGCAGTTGTCAGGCTTCCTGCAATTCCTCCTGTTGGAGCAGGGCAGGATGGTGGAGTGATAACTTCAAAAGTATAATCTTCTGCTTCACCATTTCCTGAATTAAACGAACAGGCATCAGTTGGGTTACTGTTGTTATAATCCATACGGATTCTCATTCTGTAGTTTCCTACAGGTGTCAACGCTGGAACGGTAATAGTTCCGGTTGCAGCAGAACCATAAGCAGTAGTGTTGAATACTCTTTCAGAAGCTTCAAAAGTCATGTTGTTGTTCCAGTCAATCCAGATGGCAAAACCAGAACTACCAATGTAAGCTGCACTAAAATCAACAGAAGCACCTTCATACTGCTGTACTTTCATTGCAGTATTGTTAGAATAACCTCCGGTTCCAATAGTTGTACCTGTATTGTTTATGTTTGTTGCTCCACCGGTAGTCGTAAAACTACTAATGTAATAGCTTGTTGAGGTTGCAGCAGGCGTACAATAAGCAGTCGCAAAACGGAATGGTCCTGCCCAAAGGCTCTTGTCTCCGGAGCCACAGTCTTTACGCACATAGAACTGGTAAGCTGTATCTGCAGTCAGGTTTGAAATGCTGTATGGATTGGCTACGCCAGTTGCCATAGTTCCTGTGCCTTGTGTAAATCCATTTGGTCCGTATTCAACATCAAACAATGTTCCGTCGCTCGTCCAGGCAAGAAGTGCCGTTGTTGGAGTCATACTTGCAATGTTTAGATTTGTTGGAGGTATACAAGATGGCACAGCAATTACCTCTAGTGTATAATCTTCTGCTTCACCGTTTCCTGAATTAAATCCACAAGCGTCTGAAGGACTGCTGTTGTTGTAGTCCATACGGATTCTCATTCTGTAGCTTCCTATTGGAGTTCCAGCTGGAACAGTAATGGTTCCTGTAGATGATGCACCATAGGCTGTAGTATTGAATACTCTTTCGTCAGCATCAAAAGCCATGTTTTTGTTCCAGTCTACCCATATAGCAAAACCGGAACCACCGCTGTATGCTGCGCTAAAATTGATTGTTCTGCCTTCAGATTGCTGTACTTTTAAGGTTGAGAAGTTGGAATAACCTCCGGTTCCTATTGCAGTACCTGTATTGCTAATGTTTACATATCCTTCTGTAGTAGAGAAATCTCTGATAAAGTAAGAAGTAGATGTAGCAGCAGGAAGACAGTATCCGGTTCTGAAACTAAATGGTCCAGCCCATGGACTCTTATCTCCGGAACCACAATCTCTACGCACATAGTATTGATAATTAGTATCTGATGTTAATCCTGTAGCATCATAAGGATTTCCTACATAAGACATTAGTGTTCCAGTTCCTTGCGTGAAACCTGTAGGACCATATTCCACATCAAATACGGTTCCTTCACCCATCCAGGAAAGCTGTGCCGTTGTAAAAGTCATATTTCCGGCACCCAATTCTGTTGGAGGCATACAGCTTGGAGGAGTAGTTACTTCAAAAGTATAGTCTTCTGCCTCACCGCTATAGTATACATCACCCCAATCCCAATCTTCATATTCAACAAATTCACAAGGGTTGTTTGGATTACTTGTATTGTTATCCATCATTATTCTCATTCTGTAGTTGCCCAGAGGTGTGCCAGCTGGAACAGTAATAGTTCCCGTAGCAGCTGAACCATAGGCTGTAGTGTTGAATACTTTTTCCGAAGCTTCAAAGGTCATGTTGTTGTTCCAGTCAATCCAGATTGAAAATCCGGAACCGCTGCTGTATGCAGCGCTAAAGTTTACAGTTCCGCCTGTAAATTGTTGTACTTTCATGGCTGTATAGTTGGAGTAACCTCCGGTACCAAAACCTGTATTCAGATTGTTGATGTTTATAAAGCCGCCTGTTGTTGTAAAGTTCTTTACAAAATAACTTGTCATATTTGCCACTGGCTTACATGGCCCGGTAAAGAAACGGAAAGGTCCGGCCCATGGACTCTTATCACCCGCACCGCAATCTCTGCGTACATAGTAGTGGTATGCAGTATCTGGTGTTAATCCTGTAGCATTGTATGGATTAGCAACAGAAGAAACGATAGTTCCGGTTCCTTGCGTGAAACCTGCAGGTCCATATTCAATGTCAAATACGGTTCCTTCGCTCATCCATGAAAATTGTGCTGTTGTATATACTATATTTCCAGCTCCTAATTCTGTTGGAGGCATACATGTTGGAGGTGTAACTACTTCAAGAGTATAGTCTTCTGCTTCTCCATTTCCGGAGTTAAATGAACATGCATTTGAAGGATTACTATTATTATAATCCATACGGATTCTCAAACGGTATTCACCAACAGGCGTTCCGGCAGGAATAGTAAAGCTTCCTGTTGAAGATGAACCATAGGAAGTCGTATTATATACTCTTTCATCGGCATCAAACGCCATGTTTTTGTTCCAGTCAATCCACATTGCAAAACCTGAACTGCCGCTATAAGCTGCGCTAAAGTTAACAACTCCGGTTTCGTAGTGTCTTACCTTCATTGTAGTATGGTTTGAATAACCACCAGTTCCAATACCTGAATTTACGTTATTGATATTGGTGATAGCACCCGTAGTAGTAAAATCTTTTATTAAATAGCTTGTAGATGTTGCAGCCGGAACACAGTAGCCTGTATAGAAGCGGAAAGGTCCTGCCCACGCACTTTTGTTATCTGCCCCGCAACTTTTACGTACATAGTATTCGTAGGAAGTTTCAGGAGTCAGTGCTGTAACATCATATGGGTTTCCAACAGAAGAAGCCATAATTCCTGTACCTCTGGTAAATCCTGCAGGTCCATATTCTACGTCAAATACAGTCCCGTCGCCCAACCAGGAAAATTGTGCCGATGTAAAGGTCACATTTCCTGCTCCAAGGTCTGTTGGAGGCAAGCAAGATGGAGTTGGTATTACTTCAAAAGTATAATCTTCTGCTTCTCCGTTACCTGAGTTGAATCCGCAGGCATCAGAAGGGTTGTTGTTATTATAATCCATGCGGATTCTCATTCTGTAGTTACCTACAGGAGTTCCGGCAGGAACGGCAATACTTCCTGTAGACGAAGAACCATACGCCGTAGTATTGAATACTCTTTCATCAGTGTCGAATGACATGTTATTGTTCCAGTCTACCCAAATAGCAAAACCGGAACCACCACTGTAAACTGCACTGAAGTTGACTGAGCCACCTTCGAAGTAACTTACTTTCATAGAAGCGTTGCCAGAATTGTTGGTATAACCGCCTGCTCCAATACCGGAATTAGTATTGTTGATATTGCTTATTCCACCTGTTGTTACAAAATCTTTTATAAAGTAACTTGTAGAGGTAGCAACCGGAAGACAATAGCCTGTGTAAAAGCTGTATGGGCCAGACCATATGCTTTTATCGCCGCCTCCACAATCAGTACGTACATAAAACTGATACATCGTATTTGCTGTAAGTCCGCCAGGAGTATACGGATTTGCCACAGATGAAGCAAGTGTACCGCTACCTAATGCAAAACCTGAAGGACCGTATTCTACATCGAATAGGAATCCTTCACTCATCCATGAAAGTTGAGCTGAATTAAATGTAACATTTCCAACACCAAGAGCTGTTGGCGGCATACATGTTGGCGGATCGCCAACTTCTAAGGTATAATCTTCTACTTCTCCGTTTCCTGAATTAAAACCACATGGATTGTCCGGATTCGACTTATTGTAGTCAGCCAGGACTCTCATACGGTAGCTGCCATTGGCAGTACCTGCAGGAATTGTAATTGTTCCTGTAGCTGAAGAACCGTATGACGTTGTGTTAAAAATTCTTTCTGAAGCTTCAAAAGTTGTATTGCCATTCCAATCAATCCATATGGCTAAACCATAAGTTCCTGAGCTATAGACTGCCGAAAAGTCAAATGAACCTCCAGCTGACTGACGTACAATTTTTGTAGTAGCATTTGAATAACCTCCGCTTCCTATTCCGGAGTTAGTATTTATAATGTTAAGAAAACCACCTGTAGTGGTAAAGTCCTTAATAAAGTAGCTGGTTCCTGTTCCTGCTGGTGTACAATAGGCTAGTGTACCTGCTGTAGCAGTTGTTTTTTGAGGCTGTAGCATTTCTGGTCCTGAGTAGGCATACAGAAAAATGCCCATGCCCATACAATACAGCAATGTGAGCCATTGCTTGGTTCGGAATTTCTTCCGATGGGGTTGGGTAAAATTTTTCATTCTAAGTATATTTGATTAAAGTTAAACAGGCGCTATCACAGCGCTATATTGTTGAAATTTTTAGTATATATAAAAGCCATAACAGAATGATGTGGTTCATATCCGTATGGCGTATTTTTCTTTTTCATTGAGTCTTATGCTAAAAAGTAAGGCGCTCTCCAATTTTTTTGACTCTGTATAACGCAATAATTTTTCATTTAATAAACTATGATGATTAAAATTTTTTATGAAAAATGTTCGGAGAGCAACCTTAACATCTTAGCCCGAACTCTTATAATTTTGACTCCAACTAACGAAATTTAAATCTATACCCCCGTATGGTAAATCCCGTTGTTGATTATAAGAGGTCTTTATCTTCCAAAGTGTTTGGTCGTAATTATTTAAAAGTACTTCCCGTATTCATAAAACTAAACCATGAAAAAAGCAGGGAAGCACTTTATAGTAGTTAAAGAAAGCTGCTCTTCATCTTTTTATAAGTTATAATTGCTGTTAATCAAAATAAACTAATCTGAAAAAAATTACGCAAGCAGCTATTCTTACCTTATATTCTTATATTCTTCATTCTATTCTGTGTGTAATTATATATAACTGTGAATTTTCAATCGAACGTTTTTTAAAGTGCCTCCGGGCTTTATTTTGTATTAACTAAACCTAAAGTTTATGAAGAAACTTGCAGAGGCACTTATTAAAAAAAAATTAGTATTTAGTATTTAATGCATTTTCATAAGTTGATTATAACAAGCCAAAGATTGTTTTTTGTTATAGATATGGCAATACGAAAAAAGTATATGACAGTTATGAATGAGAATTTGATTGATATGATTCGATAAATGTATTCTGGAGCTTGACGTATGTTTGCACTTTGTTCTCTTAGATAGAGAAAGGATGTAAAGTTTTACGGTAGTTTATAAAAAATAGTAAATAATTCGTGTATAGGTGTTTTTAAATCTATAGTAACATCAAAACTCATTAAGTATTCTTCTATTTTTGCACTTTATTTCTTACGAAATGCTTTAACAGTGGAATATTTGTCTGCATAGGATAATAAAATATAAATAACCAGAGATAAAAATGAATGATAAATTAAAAGATATTGAAAATCTAAATTTTATTGAAGCCCATAAAATTATATTGCAGATATGTAAAGATAGACTATATCTTTCACTAGACGATATAAGCTTTATTTTAAATTTAAAAAATAAAGAGCTAGTAGAGTTTTTCTTAGTAGAGTATGCTCATTTCCATGAAAAAGAATTACTATATATTGAAAATTTTATTAATTCAAATTTAGAACATGAAAACAAAGAATTTTTGTCTGATTTAATCTATTTTGCAACAGATTTTGGTTTAGACATAAATTATAAAAGAATTCTAAAATTTTTAATTATTGAAGTAGAAGATAATAATTTTTTAGTTTTAGCATCCCTTCATTACCTAAGTGAAAATATTAAATTTTTATATATAGACTCCATAATAGATAATTTGATTTATATAAGAGATAATGAAGTTTATCATCAAAACGAACAATTACTGGCAAGCTTAATTCTATTTAGAATCACCCATAAACCCGATTATTTGGTCTTTGTAAAAGAGCTGATTGAACACGATGAAAGCAACCTGGAGTTTTTTAATAATGTTATTAAAGATGATATGTATGATCAAAAATATTTTAATATAAAATATTTTTTAGGAATTTTAAAAACAGGTAATCTCTTTTTAGATTAATATGAACAATCAACCCTAATAAATCATTAAAAAACATAAATGAGAATTGTAGATTTTATTTTTTACAGGTTTTAGTTATTCTATCATTTACTTTTTTATATAAAAAGATACAAGCAAATAATTGAACGGTATGAAGATGAAGCAGATTCTGTAGTAATAAAAGAGAATATTTGCATAATAGCCTATTTTGTTTTTATCATTCTTTTCATGGGGCTAACTTTTTATATAATAGCACAAATTATTAGCAACTGTAACAGATTGTACATTAGATATTATTGCTGAATCAGCAACTGCATACAGGAGGAAAAAAGGAAATGCTGGGATAAGACATTATAAATAATTTAAAATATACTATGGAACTGATAGACATAAAAATTAGCAGAAGACCAAAGTTGATTACAGGTGTTAAAATAAAAGAAGGAAATCAATGGGTTTTAGTGAATCATAATCTTGTAGATTATGTATTAGACGGATATTCTTTTATTAATAAAAAATATATAAAGAAAGTAGTAGAAGTATCTAAAGAAGTGATTGATTATAAGATAATTAAGATGAGGTATGATGAGAAAATATCCGATTCCTTTTCCGATTTACTACTTGAAAGTTATCAAAGTTTACTTTTAAGCTTTTTAAATACTTCAAAATTAGTTGCATTTGAATTTGAAAGTAGTGAATATTGTATTATTGGAGTAATTACTAAAATAAATGAAAAATCATTTAGAATAAATAAGTTGAGTACAAAAGGCATATTTTTAGGAGAAGAAAATTTTGAATTTAACTCTATAAGGATAATTGATATTGAAACGGATTATTTAAATGCTCTTGAGGGATTTTTAAATGAAAGTAAGAATGAAAAATAAGCTAACTGAAAGGATAAGTTATTCATAATTTGATATACCTCATGAACTATAAAAAAAATAATAAGATTTTTCAGTATTCTTCTTTTTTTATGGTTCAGCATACACATCATCTACACCATCATTGATGGAAATAAAGACGAAGGGAAATCGGCTGATATAGCAGTAATTTTAGGGACAACCGTAAATACAGATGGTACTTTGTCTGAACGGTTGGAAAAACGAATGGAATGCGGCCTGAAGCTATTCCAAGACGGACGCGTAAAAAAGATTATTGTTAGTGGAGGACTTGGAAAAGAAGGATTTTTAGAAGGTGACAAAATGAAAGAATATCTGATAGGAAAAGGAATACCGGATTCTTTGATTATTGTAGACAATAAAGGCAATAATACTACAGCTACTGTAGCAAATGCAATTCAAATGAGAGATAGTCTGCATTACAACAGTGTTATTATGGTTTCCCAATACTTTCACCTGACGAGAACCAAAATGCTGTTCAAGAAAGAAGGTCTTGATAATATAAGCAGTGTAAGTCCCGATTATTCCGAATACAGGGATTTTTATTCGCTATTCCGGGAATTTTTTGCTTATTATTATGATCGATTAAAATAAATATCCATTGAAGTAGGCAAAAACCAGGTTTTAAAAAATATAAATAAACTTAAAAATGGAAAAAGAGAAATTTATAGGATTGACATTGCTTTTTTTTCAAAAAAGGAAAAACAACTATGTCGCTTTTCTAAAATCTTATGTTATAAAGTCAAATTGCTGGGATGATTTACAAACAGAAATTGAACATATTGTCCTTGCAGACAAAAAACTGACATATTTGGGTATAGAAGATATATACTATGTCTCAGGTCCTTTTAGAGAAGAAGAGGTTTTGGGAAAAAGCTATATTGACGAAATAGTAAAAATAAAAGATGCTAAAAGTTTGTTATTAAAGTACAATGAATATACGTGTAATTTTCAAAGAAATAAGCAAAAAGAAAAATGGTTTTTATTTAGTTTAATATATTTTTATCATGATAGGCTTATTAATGATAAATTAGCAATTTCATGCTATACTCCAGTTTTTGCGAATACTCTTAAAGATGCGAAATTGAAAATTAAAGCAATTTGCGAAACTGAAATTTTTTTAAAAAAGATATTACCTTTCAAGCTAGATAAAATGTCTTATGCTAATCTTAAATATATTGGGATAGAGGATGTTTCTTTTATAAAAGAAGATGTAAAAGGAGGAGGAGCAATTGAAGAAAGCTTCAAAGAATATAAAGAAGTTGATGAAATAAAAGAGCTGCTTCCCCCAAACGAAAAACTATTAAGTGCCTATCATCAGGTAAGCAATGTTTGATAAAGTTCAGTTTTTATTCTGCTGAAGTAGTACACCAATTTGTATCCTTTCAATCTCAAGAATAAAAGTACGATTTTCATATGAATTCATTAGTATTGAGGGAGTGGAATATTATAAAGACTTAAAGACGTATGCATAAGCAGTAAGTCCTTGATTATTCGGAATACAGGGATTTTTATTCGCTATTCCGGGAATTTTTTGCTTATTATTACGACAGATTAAAATAAGTATGATGGAGCCAATCATAAAAACACTTCCCATGACACGCCTTGTTGGAATGCATAAAGAAATGTCATTGGCGAATAACCAGACATTTGCACTTTGGAATGCTTTTATGTCCAGACGTAAGGAAATAACAAATAACCTGAATACTGATTTGTTTTCCATGCAAATCTATGATACCGCCTATTTTGAAAATTTTAGACTAGATAAGAAATTCACGAAATGGGCGGCTGTTGCTGTAGGTAATTTTGAAAGTATTCCTGATGGTATGGGAAGTTATACTTTAAAAGGTGGGGAATATGCCGTTTTTACACATAAAGGCGGACCCGAAACCGGAGCAGAAGTATTTGGATATATTTTTAACACCTGGCTTCCCAATTCAGATTATGTACTTGATAGCAGAGAACATTTCGAATTGTTAGGCGACAAATACAAACACGGCGACCCTGAATCAGAGGAAGAAATCTGGATTCCTATAAAACCAAAGGTAACTGATAAAACAAAGATAGCCGTAGCTCTTTTTGATAAGCTGGCCGATAGATATCAGGATAAATTCATGGACGTTGGACTATATGCCGATTCGTTGAATCTGTTTTGCGACAATATTACAAAACCAAACGCATCCCTATTGGAACTTGCTTGCGGGCCAGGCAATGTCACTAAATATTTGCTCGGAAAACGTCCTGATTTTAAAATATTAGGTACCGACCTGGCACCCAAAATGATTGAATTGGCAAAAGCCAATAATCCCTCAGCAACATTCCGGTTGATGGACTGTCGTGATTTGGGTAAAGTTTCCAAAACCTACGATGGTATTGTATGTGCTTTTTGCCTGCCTTATCTTTCCAAAAAAGAAACCCAAAAAATTATTGCTGATGCTTACAATGTACTGGAACAAAATGGTTTGCTTTTTATAAGTACTATGGAAAATGACTATGAAAGATCAGGATGGGAAAAAGCAAGTTCCGGTGATTCTATCTATATGCATTATTATCCGGCAGAATTTTTACTTACGACACTAAAAACAAACGGTTTTACTATTATCGATGAACGTCGCAAAAAATATGATGGACCGGGAAATACGCCCGTAACCGATTTATTATTAATCGCTAGAAAATAAGGAAAAAAGGGAAAAAGGGAAAAAGGTACTAAGGAACTAAGTGGAAAAACCTTTGCAACTCAATACCTCAGTACCTCAGCGCCTTTTTAAAAACATTTTCCTTTCGGCAAAACAAATATTTTACCGAACTTTGCAATTCACTTCTTTTTAAAAAGAGCAAACAAATATATTTATGGGAATGAATAAAAACACCATTCTGGGCTGGGCAACCTTTGTTATGGTCCTGATGGGGCTGCTGCTAATTGGCTTAGGCATCTTCCGTTACGACGATGTAGCCGGTTGGGGTTTTGGAGCAGTAGGAATAGGCTTTTTTGCCATTGCATGGGTTTTCAGTTCGCTGAAAGGGCGTGTATAAAAAGCATACGTGAGTTATCGATAAAAAATCCGCTTTTTAGCGGATTTTTTTATGAATGGGCAAGTTTGCCCGGTGTAATACCAAACTTGTTTTTAAAGGCAGTCGTAAAATGCTGTACATACTGATAGCCGCAGTAGGCCGCTACTTCCTTAACCGGTTTATTTTCTTCCAGCAACATACGTTTTGACTGTTGCATCCTAATTTCATGTAAGTAGCCAAACACAGTGGTACCAAAAAGTATTTTAAAGCCTTTTTTGAGTTTAAAATCATTAAGACCCACTTTATGGGCGAGCTCTAAAAGTGAATAAGGTTCTGATATATTCTGTTCCAACAATTTTTTGGCATAGTAAATCTTTTCTACATCTTCTTTTTTTAGTTTTTCGGAAGTTGGGGTCAATTGTGCGCTTTCAAACTGTTCAATCTGGAGCATGAAGAGTTCTAAGATTTTTGACTCCAGATACAATCGCTTTAAGACACCTTTCCTTTGGCATTGGTTAATTTGCGAAAGGATAAGATTCATCTGTGCTGTTATGGGCATATGGTGCGGACTCAGGCAATTACTGATTTCCTGTTTGTCAATTTGCTTCAGAAACTTATCAATAGTCTTGCTTTCAGAATCAACAAAACGGTTAAAATAGTTTTCTGTAAAATGGATTTCAAAAACCTCGTTGGGTTTTTCCTGTTTGCCGCCCCTAAACTTTCCTTCAAAATTACTGGAATAAAAGAAATTATGCTGCTGAGGTCCGAATGAATAATCAAATTTGGAATTAAGCGATTCTACTTCGGCGCTTCCTGTCAAAGAAAAATGCATCTCAAATACAGAGAGGTCACTTTTGGCAACCAAACAAACTTCCTGATTCAATTGCGAACGGCGACGTAACGTATGTACACCATCAAACCATATTTCTGAAATATCAGTATACCCAATCTTGTTATCAAACAGTTGGGTTTCCTGTTCCACAATATCTGTTAACCCGTCATAAGCTGCATGAAAATCTTTTTCAAAAATAATTTCATCCAAATCGCTATCATTTATGGTAATTCTCATCCTAATCCGTTTTGCGTAAAACAACATCCGTCTTGCGTAACTAAAATAGGCAAGAATAGCAGACATTTGTACAAAGATAATTATTTAGAATCAATCTAAACAAATAAAAATCAAAAATGACAAAAGTACCAAAATGGCTGGGAGATACCATGGAAGTTGTGTATCAGCGATTCATGTATGAAACAGTTATAACCAATGTAGAATATTTAGATGAAAAATTAAAAAGAGTGCGTTTTGAAGGCGATTTCAGAAAGATAAAATTTATGCCTGGCAATGTAGTTAAAGTACGGGTTAACGATACGGAATACCGCCATTATACGCTATCTGCTTTTGATGCCAAAACAGGATTTTGCGAAATTGTATTCTATCTGCACGGCCTGGGACCGGGAAGCAACTGGGTAGAAGGATTAAAAATGGGGGATAGGGCAAAGTTGTTGGGTCCGGGTGGAAAACTTTATTACTCTGAAAACCGGGTAAACCATTTTTTATTTGGCGATGAAACTTCCTTAGGCTGGATGAAATGCATGGAAGAAGAAGCGGAACGCAGAGGCGAATTTTTCTTTGGTTTTGCAGAACTTGATGAACCGCATCAGGATTGGGCAGAAAGATTGGGGAGCTCCGTAAAAATTGTAGGCAAATCATCAGAATTTCCCGCTCAGCCTGTTATTGACATTGTAAAGGAATGGGAAGAAGATTTTTGGCTAACAGCAGTAGATACGGTTTTTTATCTGACAGGACGGACAAAATCAATTCAGGCATTTCGAAAGTTTTTGCTGTCAAAAGGAATCAGTAGTAAAAAGATAAAAACAGAACCCTATTGGGCAGATGGAAAAAGCGGGCTGTAACAGCCCGCTAATGTATTTCAGATATTGTTTATTAATGAGCTGAAACGGCTTTCAGTCCTACAATGGAAGCAATCAATGTTACAATAAAAAAGATTCTCCAGAAATTGGCAGGGTCTTTAAAAACAAATATTCCAAGCAATACGGTTCCTACGGCACCAATACCTGTCCATACAGCATAGGCCGTTCCAAGTGGAAGATTTTGTGTGGCTTTAATCAATAATGTCATACTGATTATACACGCAACAAGAAAACCACCGTACCATGCATAAGCTTCATTGCCTGTGGCTTCTTTAGCTTTACCTAAACAAAAGGTAAAAGCAACTTCAAACAATCCGGCAATGATTAAGATAATCCAGTTCATAAACTTTTTTCTTTAAAAATTCCATGCAAAGGTCGGTTCTTAGGATGAAAATATTTTTTACAAATGATAAAAAGTGAAAGAGGTAGCTGTGGTGTTAGGTTCTGAGTTTCTAAGATACTGAGTTACTAAGTTTTTGTGCTTTTAAGTAAAAGAGAAGTTATTAAAATAAGTTTTAGCATTCCTTATCATTAGATATAGGCTTCTTAGAATCTGAGTAATTGCTCTAATCTGTTGCGGGAATAGAAAGAGGTGCTAAGTTGCTAAGGTTCTGAGGTGCTAAGTTTGTTTTTTGTAGGTAAAAGAGATAATGGTTGAAATTAGCATTCTTTCTTATTTTATTTCAGCCCTGATTCGGCTAAGGCTTACTTGTGTAATTCCCAAATAAGAAGCAATATAGCCAAGCTGTATTCTCTGGACAAAATCCGGATTTTCCTCCAATAATTCCAGATAGCGTTCTTTTGCAGATTTGAATAATTTGGAAATAAGACGTTCTTCGGTTTGCACCAAAAGCCGTTCTGCAAATTTGCGTCCCCAGTTTGCTATTTGGATATCCTCAAGAAAAAGCAGCTGCAAGTCATTATTTTTTATTTCATACAATTCGCAATCTTCGAGCAATTCCACACATTCATAACCGGGAAGATTGGCTACATAGCTTTTCATGGAAACAATAGGGTCGCCTTCCTTACCAAACCAAAAAGTAATGTCTTTTTCTTCTTTTGGAGCAAATGCCCTCACTATACCTTTTTTGATAAAATAAATAGAAGTTTCGTTTTTATCGGCTTCAAGGAGTGTATGTCCTTTTGATAATCGTATTTCGCTGCTATATCTCAGGATTTTTTGAGCCGCTTCTTGAGAAAGCGGATATATTTGGTTCAGTATTTCGTGAAGTTTCATTTATGATAAATGTTTCTGCAAGGTAAGTTTTTTTCTGAAAAATTTAAAGAGGTACTAAGGTACTGAGTTGCTAAGGTTCTGAGGGGCCAAGTTGCTTGGGCTTTTCCTTAGTTTCTTAGCCCTATATTTTTATAATTAAGAAAATTAATTAAAATGAAGCGTTAAATTTTCAGACCATTATTTTAATAATATAAAGACGTTAATTTTGTTGTAAAAGAATAATTCTAATCTAAAGAATGAAAGAAAAAGATTATTTTTGAAAGGCTTATATAATTTTTAAACCGTTACTGAATTGATGAAAATTACTTCTCTTATTGCTCTATTCTTATTTGCAGTTCAGCTTGCTTTCAGCCAGTCTGAAAACCCAGTGCATGGAAAGGTAACTACCGAGGGTTTTCCAACTGCCGGAATTGAAGTTATCAATCAAACAAGCGGTTCAGTGGTTGTGACAGATGCTTCGGGAAAATTTTCTATCAAGGCAAAAGTTGGTGACGTCCTTATTTTTGCAGGAAAAAATTATACATCCAGAAGGATTACTCTTAATCAGAAAGATTTTGGAAAAACGGGTGTTGAAACAAACATGAACCAGGAAGCGATACAGTTGGTAGAAGTAGAGATTAAAAAAGAAGTAGATGATGTGAAACCCGAACCTCCGGCTGTAGCTCCACTGCGTTCGGTAGATAATATACTGAATTCTCCAACGAATATGATGGTCTACAACGGTGCCATAATTCACGGTCTTGATTTTGTAGCCATAGGTAAAATGGTTGGAAATCTTTTCAAAGGAAAGAAAAAAGACAAGGTAATATCCAACATAGAAATGAAGGAATATATTTCTGATAATTTCAATAAAGACTTTTTTCTCAATACTTTACAATTAAAAGAAGATGAAATAGAAATTTTCCTTGAATTCTGTTATGCTGATGCTAAGACGTCAACCCTTATCAATAATAATAACGTATTGGAAATAACCGATTTTTTGATTTCAAAAAAAGAAGAATTCAGAAAACTAAAAAACTAGCTTACTACACATAAACTAAAAGTCTTTCAGTTACACCAATATAAATATCTTAGCGACTCTGCGCCTTTGCGTGAAAATATCGCTCGCAAAGCCGCAGAGTCGCAAAACATAAATGTATTAATCTATTGTTTTGATAATAAATTAAATTTAAAATGAGAATACTATCCGTAAGGCAAGAGCCTGAATATAAAGACATAGCCATAAAATACCTTCAGCAAAGCTGGCCTGAAGTTTCACCTATCATGTATGAAGACTGTATTTCAAACTGCATTGGTGCCGAACAATTTCTGCCACAATGGTATCTGTTGGAAAAAGACAATGAAATAATAGGCTGTGCAGGATTGATAACCAACGATTTTATCAGTCGCGGAGATTTGTATCCCTGGATTTGCGCCTTATACATTGATGAAGAACATAGAGGAAACAATTATGCAGCCCTGCTTTTAGAAAAAGCAAAACAGGATACAAAAACTGGCGGATTCAAATACCTGAATTTGTGTACGGACCATGTTGGATATTACGAGAAATACGGTTTCCGATATATTGGTCAGGGATATCATCCCTGGGAAGAAGAATCAAGAATCTATCAAATAGAAGTGTAAGGTAAAGTAATATTTTGTCCTTATAATTCTATTGAGGCGTTTTTTACTTTCTTTCTATTACCGACTTCTTTACAGCTTGTGAACACGAACTAAACGCTTTAATTGAAAATTAGAGTAGAATGGTGTCTGTTTACATTGATAGAATTTTACAAATTTTAATAGTATTAGTTTATAATTCAGAACTTGAGAAAGCTCCGGTATTTCTTCTATTTGTCTTTTTAAATCCTGACTGCTTGTCAAAAAGATAGTGTGTAGCACCTTTGGTTTTTGCATCGATTTAATATTTTTAAATTTCTATATTTGGTTTCTAAATCAAGTACTACCATTTAAACTATCTTAAAATGAAATTGAAATTTACGCTTTTATCTATTGCTTTCTCAACAATAGGTTGCTTAAATGCCCAAACCGGTTTTAATACTACCGCTGTGAACTGGACCTTGCCTCAGGGAGGCTATTTAAGTTCGATGGCGACACATGGCTTTAATGCCATCGCTGATGGAGACACAGGCAATATAGACGGTGACCAGACCTGGACCACAATGGACATGAACGGTGACGGCAAGCCGGACCTGGTAGTCACTTCACAGAAAGTGACTATAGGGAATTATGGTGTTGGTACTGCATTTGGCCTGCCTTCAACCCCTCATTGGAAAGTATATCTAAATAATGGAAACGGTTATAACACTACTGCTATAAACTGGACCTTGCCTCAGGGCGGCTATTTAAGTTCGATGGCGGTACATGGCTTTAATGCCATCGCCGATGGAGACACAGGCAATATAGACGGTGACCAGACCTGGACAGTAATGGACATGAACGGTGACAGCAAGCCGGACCTGGTAGTCACTTCACAGAAAGTGACTATAGGGAATTA